>Ga0307990_1000466_pt1 | contig 36136 bp, 31 predicted proteins | sample EllFjometagen129_FD_203168 | JGI IMG/M metagenome (GOLD analysis project Ga0307990, IMG submission 203168) | Marine microbial communities from Ellis Fjord, Antarctic Ocean - #129 | ecosystem: Environmental > Aquatic > Marine > Unclassified | place: Southern Ocean | collected 2014-10-08
TAAAAATCATAACATATGTGGGTGTTTTGCATATATGTAATTTTTTTTACAGAAGGTGCACAGGCAAAGATATACAGACATGCACAAATTCTTTTTTTTATAGACTCTATGGACACACACTAATTAGTGCCCGTCCATAAAGTCGGCCATTTTCAATAATAAAAAAAGCTTCCCGCAGATTTCGCTGATTAGCGCAGATAAAATCTGCGCTAATCAGCGAAATCTGCGGGAAACATTACTAAAAAGACAGGCTCTAATTAGTTTCGATTGTAGCTGAATGGTGCGGAGTAAGATCGTGCTTGATAGAATTCCTGAAATAGGATGGGGAAATTCCATAGCTTTTATTGAAGCAATTGTAGAACGAACTCCGGGATGCAAAGCCAACCATCTGGCCAATGCCTTCGATGGAAATATGGTCGTAGGTATGGTCTATTAACAACAGACGGGCTTCTTTAATCCTGTACTCATTTAGTAATTCATAAAAGTTTTTATTCAGGCAATCATTGATTGCTTTTGATAAATAGGAGCGGTTGGTATTTAGCGCCTTGCTCAAATCATCCATACTTAGTTTGCTGTGCAGGTAAGGCTTTTCTTCCCTGAAATATTTCAACAGGCTTTCAACGAGATCATTTTCTTCGGTGTCTGCCGCTGTCATTTTCTCGGCACAAGGGCTTAGCTCATTGATGTTTTGGACGGCGGGATCCACGGCTTGTTTCTGGAGGTCTATTTTTGCCAGTTCAACATTTTGCCTGACCAATGCCTTGTATGCCCTGTTCTTTTTTAGGTATTGCCGCAATATCAAAGCCATCAAAATAAAAATAAAGCAAATTCGGGGTAATAATAAAACTTGCTTCCAGTTTCAACAGCATCAGAAAAGTTGTTGTATATACCAATATAAGCCACCCCAAATCCCAGGCTAAAAACACCTTTGTGACGGTAAGTTATGTTAAGCCTGCCGCCATAGGTTTTGAATTGGTCGGCATTGGTATAAACCCATATTTCGGTGGTGTCGTTGTTGTTGCCTACTATAGTGTCTTTAAAAGTAAAAAAAAGCCTTTTAGTTTGTCCAAAAGGCTTTTTTAAATTTTACTATTCTGGTCTTAGCCACCAAAATCGTCAAACATTACGTTTTCGGGAGGCACACCATAATCGTCCAGCATTTTAACCACGGCATCATTCATCATGGGTGGGCCGCAGATGTAGTATTCAATTTCTTCGGGCTCAGGATGATTTTTCAGGTAGTTGTCCATAATTACCTGGTGGATAAATCCGGTGTAACCTTTCCAGTTATCTTCGGGATTGGGCTCGGAAAGTGCCACATTAAATTTAAAGTTTTTATTTTCGGCCTCAATCTTCTCAAAATGATCCATGTAAAATAGTTCTCTCAACGAACGGCCACCATACCAGAATGTGGCTTTTCGATTGGTTTTTTTGGTTTGAAACAAATCGAAAATATGCGAACGCATGGGTGCCATCCCGGCGCCACCGCCAATAAACATCATTTCTTTATCGGTAGGTTTGATGAAAAATTCCCCGTAAGGGCCCGAAATCATTACTTTATCTCCTGGCTTGCGCGAGAAGATAAACGAAGAGCAGATACCCGGGTTTACCTTCATAAAGCCGCCGGCTTTCCTGTCCCAGGGAGGTGTTGCAATACGAATGTTTAGCATTACAATATTTCCTTCGGCGGGGTGGTTGGCCATAGAGTAAGCACGGTAAATGGGCTCAGGATTCTTCATCTTTAAATCCCACATTTTAAACTTATCCCATTCAGGACGATATTCATCCTCGACCTCCATATCTTTGAAGTCAACCTCGCATTGTGGAACATCAATCTGGATATAGCCTCCTGATTTGAAGTCGAGGGTTTCGCCTTCGGGAAGCCTTACCACAAATTCTTTGATGAAAGTAGCCACGTTACCATTCGATACCACTTCGCACTCCCATTTCTTAATGCCAAAGATTTCGGGTTCCACATGAATTTTCATGTCTTCCCTAACCTTAACCTGGCATCCAAGCCGCCATTTGTTGGCTTGCTCCTTACGTGTAAAATATCCTGTTTCGGTGGGCAAAATACTGCCACCACCTTCGAGTACCTGGCATTTGCACATGGCGCAGGTTCCACCTCCACCGCAGGCTGATGGAAGGTAAATTCCCTCGTTGGCTAATGTTGACAGTACTGTGTTACCAGGATCAACTTCAATTTCTTTTTCATCGTTGATAATCAACTTCACCTTTCCCTGAGGCATCAGCTTTGTGCGGGCATAAAGCAAAATGGCTACAAGCAAAATGATGATGATCAGGAAAATAGCTATACTTATGCCTATAACCCCACCAATTCCGGTTGCTAAAATCATTTTTGTGATTATTTAGTTGTTAATATTTTTATTCTTTAAATTTATTTGCTTACTTCAATTTCAGAGAATCCAGACTACAGTTTTATACCCATGAAACTCATAAAAGCTATGCCCATCAAACCTGTGATGATAAAGGTAATTCCCAGACCACGAAGTGGTGCAGGTACATTTGAATACCTGATTTTTTCGCGGATGGCTGCAATACCTACAATAGCCAGGAACCAGCCCACGCCAGAACCAAGTCCGAAGGATGTAGCCTCGGAAATGGAAGCATATTCTCTTTCCTGCATGAACAGTGAGCCACCCAATATGGCGCAGTTTACAGCTATCAGAGGAAGGAAAATCCCTAATGAGGAGTAGAGTGCCGGAGAGAATTTTTCGATAATCATCTCAACAAGCTGCACCATGGAGGCGATAACCGCGATAAAAATGATGAAACTTAAAAAACTCAAATCCACATCTGCCAAAGATGGGCTTAACCAAACCAAAGCTTTGGGAGCCAGAAGGTAATTGTTGATAAGATAATTCACAGGAACAGTAATTCCCAAAACAAATACTACCGCTATGCCCAGGCCTACCGAAGTTTTTACGGTTTTTGATACTGCGAGGTAAGAGCACATCCCGAGGAAGTATGCAAACACCATATTGTCAACGAAGATGGATTTTACGAAAATGCTGATTAGATTCTCCATTATGTTCAAGTTTTATTTTTTAATCTGATAATTAAATGATTTAAGAATGAAGATTAACGATTTGTGATTTTAGATTTAGTGTGATTCCGCTGTATTGACACTTGCAACAAAAATTGATATCAATTCATCACTCTCTTTCATTGCTCCACCAATACGTGGATAATCAAGATGCAAGTTTGCCCGGTCAATAATTTTTAAAGCTACAAAAGTCTCCCGAAGTTCTTTGAGGCAAATTTTCATTTTATGAATAAAATCCCTTTTTGATTCGGCAGATTGAGCTTCACCATAATTTAAGGCAGGTGAAGAACCCGATCGAACAATTTGCCCGGCAAAATAATTACCAGCTCTTGAATCTTTTAAATTCTCAGAGATGTCAATAATCAACACCGAATAATCAATTAGTCTGTTTTCAAGTTCTTCTTTGGTCATGTTCAATTAAATCTAAATTCTAAATTCTTCAATCGTTAATCTGAAATCTTTTTAATTTTCCTCAATAAGTTCCTTATCCTTGCTGCGCTGAACCCAGATGATGATACCCACAACAATGAGTGCCATCGGGGGAAGGATCATCAAGCCGTTATCTTTATATCCAAAGTCGTAAAAGCCTTGTGGGATAATCTGATAGCCCCAAATTGTTCCTGAGCCTAAAAGTTCGCGGAAGAAAGCTACCACGATCAAAATCCAGCCGTAGCCCATCGCATTGCCCAAACCATCCAAAAACGATGGCCAGGGTTTGTTGCTCATGGCAAAAGCCTCGAAGCGCCCCATGATAATACAGTTGGTGATGATTAGACCTACAAACACCGATAATTGTTTACTTACATCGTAAACAAAAGCTTTTAACACTTGATCCACAAGAATAACAAGCGAAGCAATTACTACAAGTTGAACGATAATTCTGATACGGGGAGCAATGGTTTTGCGGAGCAGCGAAATAATTACATTGCCAAAAGCCAGCACTGCCGTAACTGATAGCGCCATAACAAAGGCAGGTTCGAGTTTAACTGTTACCGCCAAAGCTGAACAGATACCCAGTACCTGGATGGTAATAGGGTTTTCTTTGCTAAGCGGTGTGGTGAGCAGCCTGCGATTTTTAGCTGAAAATAAAGGTTCTTTATTGCTCATAATTATTTATTTTTCTCGATGTATGGAACATAATTTTCAAGGCAGTCTTTCAACATATCCGATACCCCGTTGCTGGTAATGGTACCACCCGAAATGGCATCAACCCCGTGTGCAGGGTTGATGTTGCTGTTGGATACGCCTCCTTTTACAACTTTAACCGAAACAAAATCACCATTTTCATCAAATATGGTTTTTCCTGTAAAATAAGCTTCAAACCAACTGGTATTAATCTCGGCACCCAGACCGGGAGTTTCGCCTTTATGATCGAAGGTTGCCCCGGCTATGGTATTAAAATCGCTCTTGAAAGCAATGTTTCCCCAGATGGGTCCCCAAAGCCCAATACCTAATACGGGAACAACATAACTGCGTTCACCGTCTTTTTCCATAACAAAGATGGGCCAAACCGGAGTAGCTTCAGTTTTACCTGCGGCAAGTTCCTTTTTCAAATTGTTTTGTATTTTGAGGTTAATGTCGAAAGGCCTAAGCTCACCTTTTTCCAGTGTGTTGTTTTTAAAAACACTTACCACGTTTCCCTTGGAATCCACAGCCAATTCCTCTACAACGTACTTGGAATAAGTATCAGCAGCGGCTGCTCTGTCGGTTACAATATTTGCAGAAGCAAGGATTCCCTGGATTTTTTCAGCTTTAACATTGGCCTCTTGAAAAGGCTTTAGCACCATGGATGCCGATGACAGGATTGCTGCCACCAGGATTACCATCACTGATGCGTAAATGAAAATATATTTGTTTGTAAACATAAATAATTATTTATTTTATTATTGATATTTTTTGTGATTCAATAAGTTGACCGTTTATCTCAATTGTGTAAAAATAAATTCCATTATGTAAATTATCAGAATTAATTGGTATGGAGACAAAACCTGTATTTATTGTTTTGTTATTTAACAATTCCACTTCTTTTCCTGAAATATCATATAAACGAATGACTACTTGTGCAGGTTCATCCAATTTGAGATATATTGAACAATGCGGAATACAAGGATTAGGAAATACTGATGATATTGAACCGTTAACTGAATTATTTGAGCTTTCAGAAAAAATATTCTTTGTTCCGTCTTGTTCGTGTTTTAATAATAAATCAATGTGATAATCCCTGCTCATATCAAATTGTTGAACTGAAGAATATTTGTATTGGTTTAATTTACCGATGTATGATGATTTTATTCCGCTATTTTCCATTAGAAAATACGTGTACCCTAAATCAATTATCGCAAATATTGAATCTTCAATAGAAGCCGGATTTTCAATTACATTTTCAAACCAATTGATTGCTTCAGGATAATTCTCCAATTTGATATCGCAAAAATTCCCTAAGAATTCCGCCAGCTTTTTTAAATCAGTATTATTTTGCAGGACAGGCTCAGTTAAATAGTAGGTTTTCAATTCCAAAAAATTATTCCCTGATAACTCAGTTATAGCAAACATTTCTTTTAGTGATGCCTGGGCAAATTTACTCGATGGGTAAGTACAGATCAATTGTTTGTAAAGTGTTTCTGATTCTGTATAATTACCTGACGCTGCATTCGTTTGGGCTGTCTCGAACAAGGTTTCTTCATTGCTTGATGAGGATGAACCACAGAGGAGATTCCAAGCCGGATTGAACAAATAAGCATTTTCCGGGTAAAAATCACTTATTGTATCGTAGCTGATTCCCCAGTAATTATTTCTTACATCTATCGAATTAGGGCTAATCACACTATTTGGCGTGTATAATAAGGGATCGGTGTTGTTTTCAAAATAAACTGCATTCCACCTGAAATGATAAGGAAAACTATTAAATGTGGCATATAACTGAATAATTTTGTTATCGTTGATTTGCTGGGTCTGGGAAGTACTGTCGGCCAATTTATTTCCGTATAACTTCACTTCACTATTGTTTAATGATAGCACGCCATAGTAGTTTTCGTGAATATGATTATTGTAGATGTTTGCGTAGGAACTATAAATGACCAGTCCTGCACCTTCTGTCTCAGATGTACCGTTACCTTTTATATTATTATTTCTGATAATTTTATTGGATAAGGCTGCACCAGCGTAACTAATTTTTATTGCATCACCAGCATTTTTCATAAAAGTCGAATTTTCAACCGAATAGATTTGGTAACCTTCTATTTGTAGGGCAGTATTTCCCTGGTAGTAATTAAATGTGCAGGAATCTATTCCAACAAAATTGCTTTTAATATTGGCTTTGCCCATTTTTGCATAGGACTCTTCAAACACACTTTTCTCCAATACAATATCACCGTAAGTAAACCGTAGTCCCGAAAGATAGAATTCGGCTTCGTTTATCTGTAATGAATTGGCTTTACAATCAAAAACTGATCTTTCGAGCCGGGGAGTATTTAAAGTTAGATCAAGAGATGGGTTATCAATCTTTATTTCAATTGAATTGCCTTCATCAACAAAAAATTCAACATTATCACCGATACTTATGTTCCCGAATACTTCGATCTTGTTTTCATCGGACAAACCATGAATCTTCACATTATCACCAATGATCAAACTGGAGCCTGCCCCAACACTTATCTTTCCTTTGTAAAAGTAAACCTCTGTATTATTCGGAATTGTAAGGGTGCCACCGGCACTTACCTCAACCTGCTTTCGCACGTATGTATTACACGGAACGGTATAGGATGCATTATTTATAAAAAAGGGCAAAACAAAATAATCGATCACAAATTTTGTTGTGTCGTTGTGGTTGATTGGGATGTTGGTTTGGGTGCAAGGTATTTCAAATTCCTCATCCCAACGATAATCGATAATGCTGAGGCTGTCAACTATTCCGTTTGCTAAAATGGTATCGTTTGTTTCCAAAACATTAATAAAAAACCTTCCGTTTGGGTATTGATCCAGTAAAGTTGATATATCAAAACCCATCTCAATCGATCCATTCAATCCATCACCTAACATAGGCAGGTTACCTCCCCCATAACGGGGGCCATTGTAAATATTAAAAACAATGGACGAATCGAAAAATGTGGATAAATTGGCAAAACAGTCTTGTGACAAACCATACTGTACATCTATCATTCCCCGTGCTTCGTGGCTCATGTTCAGTTTAAGGGTTAGGTTGGGTGAATAATCGTGTTTTGCATTTAATCCCATAATTAATGATGCTGGATTATCCGGCAATAACCTGTAAGGTACATAAATAAAACCGCTGTCATTTACAGAAGGCCAATCATCCCCATAACTATTCACAACTTTTAGGGCACCATATTCCCAATCCTGCATATCAATTATGCTGTCACCGTTGATGTCAATATGGTTGGTATAAATGCCATTAGTGTCGGCATCATAACGGATGCTATCGTTGAACCCTACAAATGTCATGGCGTGGAATCCACCGCCATAAAGACCCCACTCCGTCAAGATTTGTTTTTCTGCCTCAGGGCTATCCATAGGCAAAGTTGCTTTTTTCCATTGCTCGGTAAAACAAGAAAAAACGGCCAGTCCACCGGTTTCCTCTCCATTGGCATGGTCATTTAACCAATGCTTCAAAATAGTTAACCCTTCAGCAGAATTAAGGGCAAATCCCCAATAATCTTCTATCCTGTTTTGCATGGCACGGTAATATTTTTCATATCCGGTCATCCACCTGTAACTAATTTTTCCAAAATCTTCATCATAATCCGCCCCATCGGGAATACCGGATTCTTTAATAATATCCCAGCCAATTTTCCACCAGGAACCACTGTAATAATTTCCTACATTCACAAAATTAAATGTGTATAAGGGGGAATACCAGTTTTCAGGAAAATTATTGCCAGTATTTAAATTTCTTAGCCTGTTTATTTCATAAGTATAAGTGTATCCGATACCTGAAGATGGAGAGCAACTCGATCCCCACTGATCAAAAACCGGAGGCAGAAACATCAAATCAGAATTGTCAATACTATTTGGTAAAGGTGTAGAGTCGGATACTGGTGTTAATACTAAACCTGGAATGCCGGGAAGGTTTGCCATTTCTTCGGGGGTAAGGGATATTTTTCCCCCTTTGTGTTGGTTTTGGCTCATTACCGGTTGCATATAAAATAATATCAGTAAGCTAAAGTACAATCTTTTCATAGCACTCATTTTTTTAATATTTTATATGAATTAAGGTTATCACTATTTTCTACTAGAACAAAATAAACACCTTGTGCCCACAATGATGTATCAATATTTATGTTTTCTCCCGAAGTTTTAATTTCATAAATGCAGTTTCCACTAATATCGTAAATAATTATTTTAAAATAATCAATGCTATGCCTTTTTACATTACTATTAATGGTTAGCTTATCAGTAAAAGGGTTTGGAAATACTGAAAAATAATAGGATGCACTTTCAAAATGATTAATACCGGTTATCAAATTTTCACTTCGATAGATTTTTGTTGTTTCTCCTATGACCGAATACATGTATCCTGTTTTATCATACCATAGGTGTTTTACGTCAGGAATGGAAACAATACCTGATTCTAACTTTTCCCAGGTTATTCCATTATCTGATGACCTGTAAACACCTCCGCCATACCAGCCCTGTGATGAACAACCTATGTAAATATCTTCATGCTGGGTAATCTCAATTGTTGTTACCAAAATATTATCATCTTTCAAAATTGTCCATGATTCCCCAAGGTCAGAAGATTTAAGCACTGCCCCCCGCCAAAGCGAATAATGCCCCCGGCTGCCAGCAAAAATATCGCCCTGTGAGTTTATTTCCAGCGATGCGATATACTCTTCGTTGTTCATCGCTGTCCGTTGCCAGTTGTCGCCACTATCTTTGGAGATGTAAACTCCACTACCTGTTGTGTCGCTATAGCACAAATTACATAAAAATAAGCTACCATTGGGATGTAATGCCATATCATTAATTTTTGTATTGTTATTGGTTGATGGAAATACCAGGGCCCATGTTTCCCCATGATCGGCAGTTTTATATACCCCCTGCCATCCGCCGTACAATATCTCCATTTCGGATGGTTTAATTATAAAAGACTTTGATGTGTAGGGGGGAGTTTCGATTGTATCCCAGCTTGTTCCATGATCATCAGAATAGAAAATATGAGAGGGGTAGCAGCCGGCATAAATTCTATTTTCATTTGTTATGTAGATCGGATCGATAAAGTCTGTGTTAATAACCAATTCCCATGTATCTCCATTGTCATAAGAACGATAAGCACCAAAATTTGAACCTGCGAACAAAACACCATCGGAAGTGGTAGCTGTGCTGTAATACCCCACCGTATCCGGGCAATTGGTCATTGACCAGAAATCCTGGGCAAATACAACTGTGGCTTGTGCCAGGATAAATAGGAAAAATAATATTTTGTATTGAATTTTCAATTTAATACCTTATGTAATTGCTAATTTGGCACGTTTCATCCTTTTCTTAATATTACCTTCCACAATATAGTGATCGATGAGTGGTGCAAATACGTTCATAAGCAGGATGGCGAGCATCATGCCTTCGGGATAGGCCGGGTTGAGTACACGGATAAGCACTGCCATAACGCCAATGAGGATTCCATAAATCCATTTTCCTTTGTTGGTTTGCGATGCGCTCACCGGATCGGTGGCCATAAATACTGCTCCAAAAGCAAATCCTCCCATAATCAGGTGGTAGTAAGCCGGCAGTGCCATGTAGGCATTGTCGGGGGCAACGTAAGGTCCAATAAAATTGAAAAATGTGGCCAATCCAAATCCTCCAACGAAAACGGAGAGCATAATGCGCCAGCTTCCGATTCCTGTAAGTATGAGTATAACAGCTCCTACAAGGATTAAAAATGTAGAGGTTTCGCCAATGGATCCGGGAATAAATCCCCAAAACATATCAGATGCACTTGGTAAGGATTCGAAGGGCTGGTTGGTTAAAAGATTACCAAGTGGTGTAGCCCCTGAATATGCATCGGCTTTTTCAGCTATCCATACTTTATCTCCAGACATATCCGATGGATAAGCAAAGAAAAGGAATGCCCTGGCTGTGAGCGCCGGATTTAGAATATTCATACCTGTACCACCAAAAACTTCTTTACCAATAACTACTGCAAAAGCGGTTGCGATGGCTACCATCCAAAGTGGGGTGTCGGGAGGTACAATCATTGGGATAAGGATACCCGAAACCAGGAAGCCTTCATTTACTTCATGCCCACGCAATTGGGCGAAAATAAATTCGATACCCAGCCCTACAACATAGGATACTACAATAATAGGGAACACTTTTATGAAGCCAAACAGGAAATTCTCCCAAAGTGAGACGGTTTCGCCCATCGAAAGAAAATGCTGGTAACCTATATTCCACATCCCAAAAAGTAGTGCAGGGATTGCCGCCATAACCACAAAAGCCATGGTGCGTTTCATATCGATATGATCGCGGATGTGGCTTCCTGTTTTTGTAGTATGGTTTGGAACGTATAGAAAAGTCTCGAAAGCTTCGAACGAACTTTTTAAATACGAAAACTTCCCTCCCTTTTCAAACTGTGGTTTAATGCTGTCAATAATGTTTCTTAAAGCTTTCATTATGTTAATATAGTTTATGCATTAGCTCATTTCTTTTCTCATCACATCAATACCCTTACGCACAATAGCCTGAATATCGATTTTGGATGTGTCGATGTATTCGATAAGCGCAAAGTCTTCTTCATCAACTTCATAAATGCCGAGTTGTTCCATGGCATCTATATCTTCAATCATGATAGATTTGATGAGCTGCATGGGGTAAATATCAAAAGGAAATACTTTTTCCATTTCTCCGGTCATCACAAAAGCACGCTCTCCACCATGTAAGTTAGTGTCGAGGCGGTATTTTTTGTTTTTGCCATTGAGAAAGGTGGGGAATGATTTTGAAAAACTAAACTTTCCGAAACCGGGAAGCGCCCAGCCAAATAGTTCGTGGTAGTCGCCTTCGGGAATTACAGTGATTTGATTGTCGAAAAAGCCAACAAATCCGACTTTGTCAATTTTTCGTCCTGTAAGTGCATTACCGCTGATGTAGCGTACATTTTCTTCAATAATGTTTTCTTTTACAATTTCGGCAATGGATGCGCCAATTTTGGTTTTGAAATATTTTGGTTTAATAACTTCAGAGCCTGTTAATGCAATAATTCTTTCTGCATTAAAACGACCTTCGAGAAAGAGCCTTCCGATTGTCAGCACTTCTTGTGGCTTTAGATGCCAAACTACTTCGTCTTTGTTGATCGGATCAAGTTTATTTATCTGGGTTCCGATATTTCCCGAAGGATGTGGTCCTTTAAAGAAATTGATCTGAACATTTTTTGAATTGGTGAATACTTTTGAGTTTGCATCGCCGGCAGGCAAATTGAGATGAACAATGCCGGGGGTCAATTTTTTCAATGCATCAACACCTGCCTGAAAAGCGTCTCCTTGCCCATGAACAATCAGGTCAAAATCAACACCCAATGGTGCAGTATCAAAACCCGAAATGAAAATTGCTTTGGGTTCATCTTTAGGATTTGCGATAACAGTGTATGGTCTTTGCCTGATTACGGGCCAAACGCCACTTTCGAGCATTTTTTCGATGATTGCTTCCCTTTTTAGGGAGTTGGGGTCAGCTATCCCAAAATCAATAAATGATTGTTCAGCATCAGCTTCGATGCTTACTTCGAGCAGCACTCTTTTAGCGCCTCTTCTGATTTCTTTTACAGTGCCGCTAACCGGGGAACTGAATTTGATGTTGTCGCGGTACTTATCATAAAAAATTTGTGTGCCCGCTTTAACCTTATCGCCTTCGTGGACAAGCAACTTTGGAAAAACACCATGAAAATCGATGGGCTTAATGGCATATTGACCCGCCTCGACATCAGCAATGATCTTTTCGGCTTCACCCTGAAGGTTAATATTTAAACCTTGTTTAATATTGATTGTTTTAGACATATTGTTATTTCAAAATGGTACCTTCTTGTTGTCTGATTTTGCTATGCTTCGCAAAAAGCGTTGCAATAATATGAATTAAAATTTATTCGCTTTTACCTCACCATCAAAAATTAATACACCATCTGTTAATATTGTGCCTATTTTGATGTATCTGTTGAAAAAGGTTGATTTTTGTCAGCTTTTTATTTGCTTCAAGGCAGCCAAATAATAATCCGTTCAATAAATTGAAGTCGCAAAAATATGTAATTTATTAAATGTATTGTTAATTGTTTAACAAAAAAACCGATTCTGTTTTATTCATTAAACTAAAACTTTAAACATGAATTGAGTTGTAAAATACTGTGAAATTCTTTCGGCAAAAAATCGCTCTACAATATTTATTATTTAAGTATTTGGATATAAGATTTGAGAAACCTTAAAAAAATTAACCAGGGCAAATTTACAGCCGATGAATTTCAAACTTTCCTAGATAGTGTCGGTCTTTAAAGTAACAATCCAGCCCACACCCCTCTAACTCCCCGCCAGTTGGCGGAAGAACCAGCCAACGCACTGGTAGCGAGGGGGCTCCCCTTTAGGGGATTAAGGGGTCGCGCGGGCAAAATAAGAAAAGAGCTGACTTTATAAACAGACACTAACTAAGCTTTTTCGCACACTTTTTGTAAGCGCCAGCAACTTATTGGCTATTTTTGGAGAAATTTCAATTTTTAATTGTAAACTATTTTTTATGAAAACATACATTTTAATTATCCTAACCACTGTAATTGTTTTGGTTCTAACAACTTTTACCTGTGCTCAGCAAGGTCAATCCGATGATTATTACCAGGAAAACTTTTTAAGAAATTCAGATTACATCTACAAAGACAACATAAAAACAGTTTTGGTTTACAAGGAAGGTAATGAGATGGACGAACCTGTTTTGCTGCTCAATTCAGATGAAAGGTTAATTTTTAGATTCGATGATTTGAACGGAGATTATCAAAAATATGAATACACAATTATTCATTGCGATGCGGATTGGAACGTGTCGGATTTGATGCCCAATGAATATCTCGAAAGTTTTTCGGACGATTATATCGAAGAATTCCAATATGGGGTAAATACCATTCAACCTTATACACATTATTGGAAAACCTTGCCCAATGATGTGATTAATTGGCGCCTTTCGGGCAATTACCTGCTTAAAGTTTATCAAAACAACGATAAGAATGATGTGCTTTTTACCCGCAGGTTTTACGTGCTTGAGCCAAAAGTAAGCGTGATGGCAACGGTAAGAAAACCTGCAAATATTTCAGAACGCGATACACGTCAGGAGGTGAGTTTTAGCATACAAACTGCCGGGTTGAATGTAAACGACCCCTATCGGGAAATTGATGTTACCATAAGGCAAAATGGCCGATGGGACAATGCCATTACCGATTTACAACCACGATCGGTTTCGGGAACGGAGTTAGTTTACGATTATGATGGGATAAATGTTTTTGATGGGGGTAATGCTTTCAGGTATTTTGATTTAAAAAGTTTAATGTACAATTCATTCAGGGTGGCAGCCATCGAATACACGCCTCTCGACGGATACCAGGTTTACCTTCATGATGATGAGGTGAAAAAGAAAAATGTTTACGAAAACGTGCAGGAAAGCATCAACGGCCGCTTCCTGATTAAGACCGAAGATATGTACAACACCAATTTTGAGGCCGACTATGCTACTGTTAATTTTTTCCTGCCTTACGAAACCCCGCTCATCCAGGGAAAATTGTATATTATGGGCGGATTAACCAACTGGCAATTTCTACCGGATGCCGAACTTAAGTATAATTATGAGCGGCAAGGCTTCGAAGGAGCGCTCATGTTGAAACAGGGATATTACAATTACCATTATCTCATGTTACCCAACAACTCAAAAATTGGTGATATCGAACTTTGCGAGGGTAATTTTTTTGATAATAATAATGAGTACAATTTCTTTATTTATTATACACCACTTGGCGGTAGATATACCCGGCTGGTGAATGTAACCAACATCCTGACTTTTCCTGAATAAAGCTTTATAACGCTGCATTGTTGGGCATAGCTGTAAAGCAAATAGAAGATAAAAAACTAATTATTGTCGGTCTATAAAGTAAGGTTTTTTTGAAATATCAATTGCCACATCCTTTAGGGTGTGGATTAAATTGATGTGATGAATGCCCCCGCCTTTTCGCTGTCAATGCCTTTGGCATTGACAGCGAAAAGGCGGGGGAGGTATTGCTAAATTCATTAATCCCCGGGTTAAAACCCGGGGCAAGTGAAAAGTATCGACTTTATGGACAGACAGAAATTACTTCATTTGCTTTGAAAATAAATGATCCAGACTGATTTTTCCCGGCCCGTTAATAAGCAATGCTACGAGCATTAAAATATAATAAAGCGGAATTTCAAAGCCATTGCTCCCGGCTTCGAAGCCATTTCCAAGATGAACCGTAACAATGGCTACAATCATCGTAATGATTAAGGGTATCGAAATAAAACGTGTTGCCAGCCCCAGCGGGAGCAGAATCACGGCAGCAATTTCGGTGCTTGCAGCAAGGTAAGCATTGAGTGTTGGAAAAGGGATGCCCATACCCTCGAACCAAGCGGCGATGGCGCCAATGTCGCCCCATTTCATCATGGCAGGCATGTAAAATCCGTAGGCAAGTATCAGCCTGAAAAGAAGTGCAGGCAGATCGTTGAGCTTAGCGAGTTTCGTGGTTACTTGTTGATAAGCTTGAATGATTTTCATAATATTTTACTTTTAAATTGTTAATGTGAAAGAATAGTCGCAAAGTCCGTAGTTTCCTTACAAATTTGGTTCTACTACTATTTTCGTGGAACATTTTTTAATGATGTAATAATTTCCTGATTTTTATTCTTCAGTCCCGGAAAAAACATCCTGAAGGTTCAGGATTTGATTTCATATTTTTTCGAGCCCGCCTTGCCAGCCTTGCCGGCCAGGCAGGCTCGCCTCGCTGGCGAAGCGGGCTGCGAAGCGGGCCGCCAGCGGATGCAATTGCAAATGCGAGGCAGGGATGCGCGACTGAAGGTCGGCATAGGCAGTCCTCAGTTAGCAGTATTCTGGTGACTGAGGACTGCCAACCAAATAATATCAATTTAATAAGTTTTAATTCTTTCCACTAAGGGTTTGTTATTAACTAACTTGATGCTTTAGAGGTTCTATTATATCTTTTCATCCATAAACATAGATTCCTCTCCATCAGCCAATAGATACCAATGACAGTTTTTTGTAAGACGATAAAAACCTATGCATTAAACAGACCTCTCAGTCCCCGAATGGTCGGGGCAGGCTGCAAGCTCCTTCGAGGTGACAATGCTTCCGTTTGAGTAGTGGGAGGAGGGGAATCGGACACTTCGCACCCGATTCCCCTCCTCCCATATCAACGCGTGAACAAGGTCATGTCGATCCACCAGCCGGCGGAGAGACATCTATTGCAATGAGTCAAGTTATATTCATGACAATTACTAAAATAGTTTGTCTATAATCAGGCTGGTCAATAAGTTAAAAATTTGTTAATAAGGTGATGCCTGTTTTGATTTATTTATTTTTACCACGAAATCAGATATATATCAAATAATTATTCACTTAAAAGTTAAAATATGAAAATGACTACAAAATTTGCTGCTGAATTTATCGGAACTTTCTGGCTTGTGCTTGGTGGTTGTGGTAGCGCGGTACTTGCTGCTACTTTTCCGGAAGTTGGTATTGGCCTAACCGGTGTTGCAATCGCTTTTGGTTTAACGGTTTTAACCATTGTTTATGCACTTGGGCGTGTTTCAGGCGCACATCTCAATCCGGCGGTTTCATTCGGTTTATGGGCCGGTGGGCAATTTAAAGCCAAAGAGTTATTGCCTTATATTGTTGCCCAGGTGTTGGGTGGAATTGCTGCAGCCGGAATCCTTTATGTCATTGTTTTGGGCAAAGCTGATTTCGATGGCATTGGTGGTTTTGCTGCCAACGGTTATGGCGAACATTCGCCTGGAGGTTTCAGCATGGTGGCGGCGCTGGTAACAGAGGTGGTAATGACCTTCATGTTTCTGATCATTATTCTTGGTGCCATCGACGAGCGTGCCCCAAAAGGTTTCGCGGGTATAGCCATCGGCCTTGCACTAACCCTGATTCACCTTATCAGTATTCCTGTAACCAACACATCAGTTAATCCTGCACGAAGTACTTCACAAGCTATTTTTGTACAAGGTTGGGCTCTTGACCAGCTTTGGCTTTTCTGGCTTGCCCCGATTGTAGGCGCTATCCTGGCAGGTTTTGTTTACAAAGCATTTTTTGCAAAGAAGAAATAGTATTGTTCTCAAGCAAAATAAAAACCGGTCAAAATTTTAAAAATTTAACTGGTTTTTTTGTTTTTATAGGAAAAGTCATTAAATATTATTTACTAAATACTTGTACTATCATTTAATGTATTGCGCAATACCGGTGCTTTTTGAAAACTAATTAGTGCTCGTCTTTTTAGTAATTTTTCCCGCAGATTTCGCTGATTAGCGCAGATAAAATCTGCGCTAATCAGCGAAATCTGCGGGAGGCTTTTTTTTACTATTGAAAAGCTGACTTTATTTACCGACATTATTTAAACCAATATCGGCCTTCGCTTGGGGGGCTTAAAAAAGTCGCGGAACTCGGGTGGCCCCATAAGATACTTTCCTGTAAAGTCATCAATTTCATCGAGGGTTTTTTCTGAGAGCAGACTCTGAACATCATCCATACTGCCGCTACCCATCATAAACGGGGTCATTTGCGGATTAAGATAGCTTCCGTTAAATTGACCCACGATCTGGTATTCGTCGAGCTCGGTAACCGATTTTCCGCTAATAGAACAATACGAAAGATGTTCGCGTATTTCAAGTTCTGATTGCAGGTTTGGTTGCTGATGTTGCAGGAGGTTTTCTTCAACGTTTTCGCGAAAGAAGCGCTCCAGGTTTTCTTTCGATTCCTTCGAGTAGCTTTGGGTGAGTTTAAGGGCACAATCGAAGCAAATGGCATATTCAAACATCGATTCGATTTTACTCGTTGCGATATTTTTCCTGAAAACCTTTTCGATAATATAATTCGAATTGGTGTCTAACAATTGTTTTTCACAAACCTGGCATTTTTGAAATGGCTTTCCCGAAGCCGAATCAAAAAATAATTGTGGGATTTCAATCCCCCGGTTACTATGATGAATATTTTGGTTTTCCATGATTTATTTTATTAATAGAGGTCAAAACTACAAAGAATCGTTGAAAGATGATTTACGTGGTGAGAAATTATTATTGTGTATTACGAATAATCCGCCAAAGGGCGGACAAGCCCAATAGGGAAAAAACATTTCTGACTAAGGGATTCAATAATGATTGAAAATTAAAGGATAGAATTCTTGTACAGATGCCCTCCCGAAAGCATTCAATCATTTTATTTGCATTGTAAATTGGAGTACATAATGTTGTAATGATTTGATTTACTTACTGTTTTATCCAAATAAAATGGATTTAATAAATAAATTAAAGAGCCTTAATTAGGGGCTGCTGAAAAAGGGAATTTATTTTCATATTCTATATTTCGGTGCTCTGCACCTTAAAAATAAATATCCTGAATATTTTTCTACCAAGATTTCGCCACGCTGTGGCTTGAAAAAGGTGCAGCGCACCGACAATCTTGATAGGAACGATATTCCCCGATAGAAATGTAAGGTGCAGAGCACCGGAATATTAATAGCACAGATTTTTGCAGGAAACCATTAAAAACCTTGCACCTGAAGCAAAATATTTTTAGCCAATATCCAATTGTTAATGTATTACAGGCTTTTCAGCAGTCCTTAATTAAATCGCTGAAAGCATCCGGGATAGGTATGCTACAACACTTCCGTTAGAAAAAATAGTTTATAATCCCAACCATTTCCAGAATAACCAATAACTATTAACGAATGACAATTAACGATTCTACTACTATTTTCGTGGATGTTAATAATTGCTATCACCGTAAACAGATTTCTCACCGCCAGTTGGCGGTTACTAACGACATGTTTTTGCAAGCGTCAGATTATCAAGAGATTTCTCCCTACGATACCAATGACGTGTTTGTGTAAAGCACAGAAAACCTTACTATTAGACAGACCTCTCAGTCGCAAGCTCCTTCGAGGTGACAAGGCTTTGGGAGGAGGGGGGTAGGTGAAAGTAGTCGCTTCGCGACCACTTTCAACCACCCCATTCCCAGCCCGGGGCTTTGTCATTTCGATGCCGCAACTGCGGCAGGAGAAATCTATTCCCTCCAATTCCCGCAAGAGCGGGATTTCCCCGAAGGGTCGGGGCAGGCAACTTCACTCAACATCTCCTGATGATGCCCAAAAATTTTGGGTAAGCTTTCGAAAAATTACGAAAATTGTCCGAAGAACTCCTTTGGAGAAAATTTTATACTTTTCGGGGCCAATAGCGAATGCCGAAAAAACAGAAATCTGTGATTTCATATTTTTTCGTGCATCCTCGAAAAGTTACGAAAATTGTAAATTTTCTACTTTTCGGGATAACTATTAACGAATAACTATTAACGAATAATGCCGAGCTTCGCTCGGGCACCCTCGAAAAATTACGAAAATCAAAGATTTTCTATTTTTCGGGGCTATTAACTATTAACTATTCCCCCCCCATTTCCCTTAAAATGCCTTATTTTGCAAAGCGAAATTATTAAACTAATGCATATTTCAATCGACAATAAAGCCGGATTTTGTAGCGGGGTAAAAAGCGCTATTCAAAAAGCTGAGGAGGAACTATCGGCCTCCGGAACCTTGTATTGCCTGGGGCAGATTGTTCATAACGAACAAGAGGAACTGAGGCTTAAAGCGATGGGTTTAAAAGTAATAAACCACGATGAATTTAAGTCGCTGCACAATACCAAAGTTTTGATTCGTGCCCACGGCGAGCCACCTGAAACTTATCATATCGCTGCCAAAAACAATATTCAACTTATCGATGCTACCTGCCCGGTAGTATCGCGATTGCAACAAAAAATTAAAAGCTCGTTCGATGAGGGAAAACCCAACAATACCCAGGTAGTGATTTATGGTAATAAAAGCCACCCGGAAGTTATTGGCCTCAACGGGCAAATCAACAATGAAGCCATCCTGATCGGGGAATCCGGCGATATTGGGAAAATTGATTTTTCAAAATCCGTTTGCCTCTTTGCACAAACCACAAAAAATAAATCGGTTTACAAGGAGATTGTAAACAGGATTGAAGAAAAGAAGGGGAAACTTCAATCAGGCGGAAGCTTCAACTTTACCAGCAACAATTCCATTTGCGGACAGGTAAGCAACAGGGATAAACATTTAAAAGATTTTGCAAGAAAAAACGAAGTCATCATCTTTGTTGGTGGCGAGCACTCCTCCAACGGTAAATATTTATTTTCGGTTTGTAAAGCCGAAAACCAGGTTTCACATTACATTGGAGGGTCTGAAGGTTTAAAGCAGGATTGGTTTGCCGGCAAAAAAACTGTAGGAGTTACCGGGGCAACATCCACACCCGACTGGCTGCTGAATAGTGTAGCTTCTGAAATTTCAAAACTTACTAAGCTTTAAGGATCAATATATGTATCTGAAGGAATTACAATTGTATAATTTTAAAAACCTGGCTTCTGCCGAGTTTGAATTTTCTTCACGGGTCAATTGTTTTATCGGCGATAATGCCGCCGGAAAAACCAATATCCTCGATGCCATCTATTACCTTTCATTTTGCAAGAGTTACTTCAATTCGATCGACTCGCAGAACATTATGCATAGCGAGGCCTTTTTTTCGGTGATGGGGAAATACGACGTGAACAAAACAAAAACAGATACCATACAATGCGTTCAAAAACGAAACCAGAAAAAGAGTTTCAAGCTGAATAAAAAGGAGTACGACAGGCTTTCCGATCATATCGGTTTGTATCCCCTGGTTATGATTTCGCCCTACGACCGCGACCTGATAAACGAGGGCAGCGATGTACGCAGGCGCTTTATCGACAGTGTAATTTCGCAATTCGACAGGATTTATCTTGATAACCTGATCAACTACAACAAAGTACTTATGCAGCGCAATGCTTTGCTAAAGGCTTTTGCCGAGCGTAATTATTTCGACCGCGAATCGCTCGATATCTGGGATAGCCAGCTTGCTGTTCTTGCCGGCAGGATATTCCCGGTGCGCCAACAATTTCTCACCGATTACATTCCCGTTTTTAATCGTTATTTTGAAGCGATCTCGGGGGGGAAAGAAGGCGTGGACATCACTTACGAATCGCAGTTGCACAATCATCAGATGGACGAACTGCTGGCAACATCTCTCGATAAGGATAAAATTTTGAAATATACCACTGTCGGGATTCATAAAGATGATTTGACCTTTAATATCATGGGGCATCCCGTAAAGAAATTCGGATCGCAGGGACAGCAAAAATCGTTTATTATCGCGCTGCGGCTGGCGCAATACGAATACATCAAAAATCTGAAAGGCTATAAACCGATTTTACTTTTGGATGATATTTTTGATAAGTTGGACGATAGCCGCGTGGAACAATTGATTCAACTTTCGAGTGAAGATAATTTTGGGCAGGTTTTCATTACCGATACCCAGCGCGAACGCGTGGAACTTATGCTCGAAAAAGTAAATACCGACCATAAAATTTATAAGGTTTCGAATGGCGGGGTGGCAGAAGTTAAAGCAAAATTTAACGGCGATAATGGGATACAACAATAGAAATGTTTCAAGTTTGGGCGATGCCATAAGGGCAATGCTCAAAAGCTATAAACTCGACAGCAAGTTTACAGAAGCTGCTTTGATAAATTCGTGGCCGCGCATGGTTGGCCCGATGATAGCTAAGCACACCGTGCAATTGAGGGTTTACCGCCGCAAGCTTTACGTGGAAGTTGACAATGCCGCCCTGCGCAACGAGCTGACTTATGCCCGCGAAAAAATTAAAATCGCCCTCAACCGTGAAGCCGGCGCCCGGATTATTGATGAAGTTATTTTTAAGTAGAGAGGGGGAATCCCGAAAAATAGAAAATTTTTAATTTTCGTAATTTTTCGAGGATGCCCGGGCAAAGCCCGGCAGGGAGAGGTGAGAGGGGAGAAGGGAGAAATTGGAGTGATGGAGTGATGGAGAAATGTTGAGCGAAGCTGCCTGCCCCGACCCTTCGGGGAAATCCCGCTTATGTGGGAGAGGGATGACTAGCCTCGTGGCTTTAGCCCGAGGATTAAGGGAGTATTCCTAATTATGTGGGCTTTAGCCCGGAGGAAAGAAGATAGAGGTGAGAGAGGAGAAATGGAGTGATGTTGAGCGAAGCAGCCTGCCCCGACCCTTCGGGGAAATCCCGCTTATGCGGGAGAGTGATGTTGAGCGAAGCAGCCTGCCCCGACCCTTCGGGGAAATCCCGCTTTTGCGGGAAGCGAAGTAACTTGTCCCGACCCATCGGGAGCCTGCCCCGTTTTTTCGGGGAAATCCCGCTTTTGCGCATAGCCGTCAGGCTAAACATATTTCCCAAATATGTTACGCAGGCTGAAAGCCTGGGACAAAAAATTGTATCAGGTCTTCAGCCTGAAGATATCATTCCTTCTGTGCTAAAGAGGAGCGTTGCTCCTCCTTTTGATATGAAAGGCTTTCAGCCTTTTGTGTAGTATTCACTTACTCAAAAATCACAAATATTTCCTTAACCTGACGGCTATGCGCTTTTGCGGGAGAGTATTGGAGTGATTGTTAATTCAATATTCGATATTCGATATTCAGCATTGTGCAGTCAGGGCTTGACTCGAAGTCAAACCCTGACTAAAAACCCCTGACTAAAATAAAAAACCATCCCGAAGTTTCGGGATGGTACAAAAAATTTATCCATTATGAAAAAAAAAACTAATCTGCTAATTCACGCTTGCGGTAGTCGTACCATTTTTTTGCGCCGTAGCCTGTGCCAAGCGCAATTAAAATTGCCAGTCCTCCGCCAATGGCTGCTCCGCCACCGGGAACTTGATTTCCGGTTTGCCCGTGTTCGCCGGGAGGAGGAGGAGGATCGCCGTTTTGCGAAAAGGCGGGTGTAAATATCAGTGAAACAAGGAGTAGCATTAAGGTGGTAAGTGAAAGTTTTATTTGTTTTTTCATATCCATTGTGTTTTGACCATCAAAATTAAAAAATTAAATTAATAAACCAAGCTTTTTCCGGGCGATTTTATAAAAACTTTTTCAGAAGCCATACCTTTGTCCGTGCTAACTTTTACCACATACCAGCCTGTGGTGAGTTGTGGGTTGATTTGAGTTAAGCCATCCATCACCACATTTCTAACAAAAACTTTCTGCCCGGTAACATTGTACATCTCCACCTGCGCATTACCTGCCTTATCGCTGTTAAGGTAAAGGGTGTTGGCGTGGGTGTAGATGGTGAAGCCTTCGATGGTGGCTTCGTGGATGCCTGTGGTTTTGAGCAGGTGAAGTTTGAAACGCTCACTTAGTTCATCGGCATTGGCCATGAAAGTGTATTCGGGTGTTTCTTTCAAATTAATCTGCATATCTCCCTCAGTGTCTTCCAGGATGATGTCCATATTGCTGGCAAAACTGCTAAGGCCGGATGCCGAAATTATAAACTCTTTGTTTAAGAAAGATTTAAAAGCTAGTTGAATAGTTGTAGATTCTTCAATGGGGGCAATGCGGTTGGTTGACAGGCGTTCGGTTTCCGAAATTTTGGAATACAGGTAAGGCGCGTGATACACCCCGCCAAAGAAGTGTACATCGTATTGCTCGTCATAAGCTGCGGTGGCATCTTCCATAATCTGAACCCAGGTCTCTACGTAAAATTCTCCATCGCTTGCACGAAGCGTGAGCATATTAAGCGGGTCGGATTTATAAAATTCTTTGGTATCGTGTACCCGCTGCGAAGCAGGGATGGTGATGCTGTTATTGCCATGCTCAGTTGCTTCTGCAAAAAAGCCCTGGTTGGCCGGAATAATATCTGTACCGCCTACAGTGAGGTCGGTGTAGGTACCGCCGGGATTCATAATTTTGACACCCGCACCAAAATTTGATTTTGCCCAATCGGTATCAGTCCATTGCAATGCCGATTGGAAGGGGTTGCCTAATAAGTGCCAGCCTTCGCCTTTATCCGCAGTTTTCGATAGATCATCCAGTGTAATATCAGCATTGTTGAACGTACCGGTAAAATTTTTGGTGGCTGTGGTTTCGTAGGCAATGAGGTAACCTGTTCCCGGAATCATTTGGGATGGATTGCCTAGCTTATGATTCATCCAGGTGTAGGTATTTTCAGCATAACCGTAAAAATCGTCAGTGGCTCCCGGATCGAATTCTGAGCCATTAATATCGAACGTTCCAACCGGAGTTCCAATCAAATGCCAGCCGTTTGTAGCTTCCGTATAGCCATCGATACTGCGCTGCATTACAGCGGCAGCATCTCCTTTAGCACCGTCATCCAAAGTTCCGTTGTTGATGAATGAGCCACCATCTTCGATTGTGATAGTGCCGGAAACGGATAGCTCTTGAGTAGAGTTGATTGTTAGCTGGCCTCCATCCTGAACATTAATATTATTTACTACAGCATCAGTTACATCAACTGATAATAAAGCACCATCAGGAACAAATACATCACTTGTACTTGTAGGAACAGAACCATTACTCCAATTTGCAGCTGTGCTCCAGTTTCCTGTTCCACCTTTCCAGGATGTATTTCCATTGTGTTCGCCAGGAGTACAATCAGCAACATCAGCTGCAGTAATTGTCCACTCTGTGCCTGTCCAGGTTGCATTGGGTGTTGTGATATTTGAATTTCTTACGGCTTTTTTATCCTCATAGTTCCATGGCTTTCCTGTGCCATCTTCGTCTATTACTCCATAAGCATCCATGAGAGTTCCGGTAGTCTCGTCCCCATTAAAGAATAAAAAGTAACCATCATCACCATTGCCTGTTATATCACCAAAATCTAAATCTGCTGCAATACTGTATCTGGTCAGGAGATTGCTGGCATTACCAATGACATAAGTCTGGTTCGGTGAAATTGTTCCGGTAAGCTTCTTGCTGGAATGATTACCACCATTTGCTTGTCTATCAATATACACAGTAACCGTACTAAAATCAATTTCTGTATCACCTGTATTATATAGTTCGACAAACCTTCCAGTATATTCATCTCCCGGATCAGCAACTTCAGAGATAATAAGTTTTGGTAGATCAGTAGCGTTAAATCCACTACTTGTTGCTGAGGTGTTACTCCAGCCATCTTCATCATTTGCAGTAATTGTAATTCCAGTTCCTTCTGCTGAGAAAACAACATTATCAAAGGTAGAAACCCCATTTGTAGCATCCACTGCTATTGTAGCTGAGCCAGAAAAAGTTCCGGTTGTGGTCAGGTTAATACCAAACCCATCACCATTGTAATCAACATCAATATTACTATTTTCATCGGTGAAGGCAACTGTCATGGCCGGACTCATTACTTCATCTACGTTAACATTTGTGGGTTGTTGATTAATGGTTAATTGAGTCGCTTCAACCGAAAGTGTCATATTATTAGAATTAAAATCTCCAAGTAAGAATGAACTTGCGAACCCACTTCCAGAAGCATCGGCAGTAAATCCATGATCATCTGCATCTACCATAAAAGAGAGAATTTGGCCGTCGATAATTCCAGAGGTATTCAGATAAACAGACATTGTAACGGTTTTAGTTCCTTCATCAGCTACATCAAGGTTTCCTGATGTAATGGGAATATCAATGTAAGTATCAGTAATTGTGGGTGATCCAATTGTAACTGCACCGCCATCATTTAGCTTCACACCTTGTATATTATCAGTCCAGTCGGCAGTATTGGTTGTGTGTGGCTTTACCTTAATGTTCGTAATTTTTGTTACAAGTCCGTCACCACTTCCCTGATCTTCAATTTCCATAATAAACACATTCACTCCTTCTTCCTCACTATCAGCTAAGGAAGAAATATTTTTTACTGCTATTTGAGATGTTGGTGCATAAACTTCGGTATCGCCATCAATTGTATGTCCTGATGTGGAGGGTGCGCCAGTAATTTTATAATCAATATTATCGCCTGAGTTTGTGTAGGGATAAATTTTAAAATTATAGGTGGTGCCCGGGCTGCAGTTGGCAAAGGTGTATCCGGTTTGGCCATGAGCTACTATTATATTTCCGCTTCCGTCTGTCAGATCGATATCATCGGCAGGCTCAGTGCCATCCGCCGGGTCGGCTACTATACCTGTGCTTGCTTTTATCAGGTATCCATCAGGCACAACCGCTCCGTCATTTTCAGTCCAGCTTAGTGGGATGGATGTTGAAGTTGTGGTTCCGGCAGCGAATCCTGTTACGTGGTTGGTGGGTTCGGCTTTAAAGGTTGTGGCATCATCTGTTATGCCTGTTGAATATTCATTACTTCCATTAACTGACCAGGCTTTATAATAAACGGTTTGCCCAGATGAAAGTCCTGTGTGGTTACTGAGGGAAGCTGCGGCTCCAACATAAAGTACTGTACCTCCATCGGTAATCAGATCATCAACGCTATACGTTCCGGTTGGCGTTCCAAATGTATTTACTGAATTATAGGCAACCAAAATATCATCGGTATCATCATTTGCTGTTGCTACCAAATTAATTTGTGAAGAGCTTGATGCTGCGGCTGTGAAGGAGGCGGGATCGTCGGGGCCGGAGGCACCCCCATAGCTCATCTCAAAATCATCATACAACATCCTCTCTCCTGAATTTGTATAGAATTCGATATAGACTTTTTCTCCGGTTTCAGGGGATATGGCTGTGCCAAAAGTGTGGGAATATTCTTTGTAAGTTTTATCACCAGTGAAATAGTCACCATCAATTGTTTCAATATCAGTATAACTTGTTCCACTATTTGTGCTGTATCGAATGGTTACACTTGGTTTTGGAGAATTATCCCATCTTGCCATCCAGATTGAGAAGCTATTTACTGTTTCCTCGCACTCATATCTATAGTATGCTCCACTTTCATCATCTAATTTCCATGCATAACCAGTAATTGCATCTGCGGTTATTCGGTAAGCATCATTTGAACTAAATTGATCACTACTTGGATCTGAAGCATTTGTGTATGTTCTTGAAACATACCCAGAACCTCCAGTCCAGTTTCCATCAGTATCAAAATTCTCAGTATAGGTACTCTGCCCCCAGGCATTTCCGCCTAAAAACATCAATAAAATGAGTGTGTTAGTTAATCGTAAAAAGTTTTTCATAGGTTTCATAATTTTTAAAGTTTGCTATTCATTAAATTTATTTTGCTGTGTGATTTATTTCCGCTTCAAAAATACAATTTCCTTTTGAATTGCAACAGGTTTTAGCCTAAGAAAATAAAAATGCATGAATTTCCACAGGCTTCAGCCTTCGACATGCTCAGGCTTCAGCTTGCATTGCCACAGGCTTCAGCCTGTAAAAATAAAACGAACGAGGTACAGCCTCGTCCAAACCCAAACCACAGCATTGTTCATCTGGAAGTTCGGCTTAGGCTGTGCCTAAGCTGCATTTATCCTCGCAGGCTGTGCCTGCTTTTTTATAAAATCATTACGGAATAAAAAACAGGCTAAGCCTGTAAAAATAAAACGAACGAGGCACAGCCTCGTCCAAACCCAAATCACAGCATTGTTCATCTGGAAGTTCGGCTTAGGCTGTGCCTAAGCTGCGCTTATCCTTGCAGGCTGTGCCTGCTTTTTTATAAAATCATTGCAGAATAAAAACAGGCTAAGCCTGTAAAAATAATATAGACGAGGTACAACCTCGTCCAAACCCAAACCACAGCATTGTTCATCTGGAAGTTCGGCTTAGGCTATGCCTAAGCTGCGCTTATCCTTACAGGCTGTGCCTGCTTTTTTATAAAATCATTGCAGAATAAAAACAGGCTTAGCCTGTAAAAATAAAGTGGACGAGGTACAACCTCGTCCAAACCCAAATCACAGCATTGTTCATCTGGAAGTTCGGCTTAGGCTGTGCCTAAGCTGCGCTTATCCTTGCAGGCTGTGCCTGCTTTTTTATAAAATCATTGCAGAATAAAAACAGGCTAAGCCTGTAAAAATAATATAGACGAGGTACAACCTCGTCCAAACCCAAACCACAGCATTGTTCATCTGGAAGTTCGGCTTAGGCTATGCCTAAGCTGCGCTTATCCTTACAGGCTGTGCCTGCTTTTTTATAAAATCATTACGGAATAAAAAACAGGCTAAGCCTGTAAAAATAAAGTGGACGAGGTACAACCTCGTCCAAACCCAAACCACAACCTCGTCCAAACCCGTGTCCCGGAAGTTCGGTTTGAAGTTCGGCTTAGGCTATGCCTAAGCTGCATTTATCCTTACAGGCTGTGCCTGCCTTTTTATAAAATCATTGCTAAATAGAAAAACAGGCTTAGCCTGTAAAAATAATATAGACGAGGTACAACCTCGTCCAAACCACAACCTCGTCCAAACCACAACCTCGTCCAAACCACAACCTCGTCCAAACCACAACCTCGTCCAAACCACAACCTCATCCAAACACCTTTTAATTCATCACTCACTGCCATCGCTATTATTTAAATTGCTGTGGTCTTGCGCTGTCTTTTCAATTTCATTTTAGCAATCTGTTTTCTAATGTATTCCTTTTCCTGTTCTAATGTCATTTCTATAAATCTGTGTTTTTCGCATGATTTTCTTCGCTATGAAACCACCTCGATGCCATGCTGTTTTATGGTGTTTATCAAAAGGGAATTATTGTCGTTATTAAACTTATTAATCCCAATCAAAAAAGGCTCGATACCAGTGTGTACTTGTTTTGTAAGTTGCCACATTTTTCCTGCTGCCCTATCATCGGCTTCATCAAACTTGTCTGAAACTATCATTACATCAATATCGCTATTCTTGGTGGCCAAGCCTGTTGCATAGCTGCCAAACAAAAATGCCTTTCTCACGGATAAACCTTCGGTATTGAGCAAGGCCACATATTTTTGGATTAGTGTAATAATTTCTTCCTGAGGCATGACAATAGTTTTTGAGTTTCTTTAAGATAGATTTCAACAGTATCCCTCCCCGGAATTATTGGAGAGTAATCAGGATATCTGCCTTCCAATTGATATTTCATTAACACACCGAGAAAAATCTCATCTTCTTCAGATAATTCAATATTTGCTTTTTGCAATAAAAACATCAAGTTATGCGATCGGGGTGCAATTTCAGCACTTGTTTTTACTACATGCGCTTTTATGATTTTCTCCATAACCAAATGGCAAAAAAATAATCCATGCAAAAGTCGGTTATTTTCAATCAGGAGTTTGGCAGTTACTATATCGTCCTCTGCACCACGAACCCAATAATCTATTTGTTTCTGGATATTAATCATATCTATCAAATGCTACAAAATTTACAATTGTTTTGCAACAAATTTACAATTTCCTTTTGAATTGTTGCTGTTTTAACAAAAAGTTAAAAGCAATGAATTTTGAATTGCCACAGGCTTCAGCCTTCGACATGCTCAGGCTAAAGCCTGTTGATAAATTTCATTATGAAAAAGAACTCCGGGCTTTTCCCAAAGGGATTCCTTCGAAAGCCCTTAAAGATGTTGGGCAAAAGCTTATGCTGTTATCAACCACGTGAATAAAGCAGGCTAAGCCTGTAAAAATAAAACGAACGAGGCACAGCCTCGTCCAAACCCAAACCACAGCATTGTTCATCTGGAAGTTCGGCTTAGGCTATGCCTAAGCTGCATTTATCCTTACAGGCTGTGCCTGCCTTTTTATAAAGTCATTACGGAATAAAAAACAGGCTAAGCCTGTAAAAATAAAACGAACGAGGCACAGCCTCGTCCAAACCCAAACCACAGCATTGTTCATCTGGAAGTTCGGCTTAGGCTATGCCTAAGCTGCATTTATCCTTACAGGCTGTGCCTGCTTTTTTCATAAAATATTGCTAAATAAAAAAACAGGCTTAGCCTGTAAAAATAATACGAACGAGGCACAGCCTCGTCCAAACACCAAACCACAATCTTATACAAACCATAGCTTCGTCCAAACCCTGTCTCATCCAAACCTTCGTTTCGTCCAAAACGTATTAACTATTAGTAGGTTTTCCAGATGAAGTCAACTTTAATAACATCAATTACAGATTCTAAATCAGCGTAATTTCTCGCACTAGAATAAAGGTAGTCTTCGGGTTTCACCACAATCCCACTCTTAACCGGATTATTGTGGATATAGTTGACCTTCTGTTCGATGAACTTTTGACTATAAATCATTTCAGCGTGATTTTCGTGTGTCCATATTTGATTGTCCTGTTTACTTTTGAGTAGGCCGTGATATGCAAAAACTATCCTCAACCAATCCCTACGGCTTTCGCTACCATTTTCAATAAAATCAATGAATTGTGTACTCGTGAATCTTTTAAAATCTCTTATGAAACCGCTCAAGTCATTGTTTTCACTTTGAGCTAAAAGATGCATGTGATTTGACATGATTACATAAGCAAATAGGTTAAGCCCTTTATTTTTTTGACAATATTTCAAGCTATCGATAACAATGTCACGATAGATTTTACGGGTAAAAAGATCAACCCACCCAACAATTTGAAATGTAAGGAAGTAGGTTTTACTCTGGTCTGATATCCTGTAACCTGACGACATAAGGATTTGATTTAAAATGTTGATGACAAATTTATCAAAATTTCTATCAAAAATATTATTAAAACAGGCCAAGCCTGTGAAAATAAAACAGACGAGGTACAACCTCGTCCGAACACCAGCGTGGCTCCTCCGGAAGTTTGGCTTAGGCTGTGCCTGCTTTTTACAAACAAACTATAATACCATAAAAACAGGCTAAGCCTGTAAGAATAAAACGAACAAGGCACAGCCTCGTCCGAACACCTTTGAATTCATCACTCACTACCATCGCTATTATTTAAATTGCTGTGGTCTTGCGCTGTCATTTCAATTTCATTTTAGCAATCTGTTTTCTGATGTATTCCTTTTCCTCAGCTAATGTCATTTCCATAATATCGGGGTTCAATTTATCAATCCTACCCATCGCTTCGCCAATAATCTCAAACTCACGTTCTACAGCCCTTCGCAACATTTTATTGTTCATGTATAATTTAAATTCACGAGTATCGCCAAGATAACTCTAAATAGATTCGATGGATTCACGAATATCAAAAAGATATTTTTTTATTTCAGTTACCATAGATTTGTGTCTTTGTCCGATTGACCGAATCAATAAAATAAGGATTCGATAATGATTTGTCAGTAATCAGATCAACAGGCCGTTGAAACAAGTTTTCAAACTTATCGGCCAGTGTAAAAAATGTGTCGGCATAATCTCCGTAATCCATCGGGTTTAACGAAATCAGCAGGTCAATGTCACTATTCTCGTTAAACTGATCTGTGCAAACTGAACCGAAGGCAAACAAGTATCTGACATTATGCACCCTGCATAATGCTTCGATCTTGGCCATATTTTCTGTCAGTAATTTTTGCATAATCTCTCAAGAATATCAAGTTTTTTGTGTTTTGCTACAAATTTACAATTTTCCTTTGAATTGCCATAGGCTGAATTTCCATAGACTTGAATTATCCACAGGCTGAAGCCTGTGGATAAATTTCTCTATTAGAACGAAGTACAACCTAGTCCAATCCCAAATCACAGCCTCGTCCAAACCGTGTCTTTGAAGTTCGGTTTGAAGTACGGCTTAGGCTGTGCCTAAGCTGCATTTATTCTTGCATGCTGTGCCTGCTTTTTTCATAAAATATTGCTAAATAAAAAAACAGGCTTAGCCTGTAAAAATAATACGAACGAGGCACAGCCTCGTCCAAACACCAAACCACAATCTTATACAAACCATAGCTTCGTCCAAACCCTGTCTCATCCAAACCTTCGTTTCGTCCAAAACGTATTAACTATTAGTAGGTTTTCCAGATGAAGTCAACTTTAATAACATCAATTACAGATTCTAAATCAGCATAATTTCTTGCACTTGAATAAAGATAGTCTTCGGGTTTCACCACAATCCCACTCTTAACCGGATTATTATGGATATTGTTGACCTTCTGTTCGATGAACTTTTGACTATAAATCAGCTCAGCGTGATTTTCGTGTGTCCATATTTGATTGTCCTGTTTACTTTTGAGTAGGCCATGATATGCAAAAACTATCCTCAACCAATCCCTACGGCTTTCTTTACCATTTTCAATAAAATCAATAAATTGTGTGCTCGTGAATCTTTTAAAATCTCTTATGAAACCGCTCAAGTCATTGTTTTCACTTTGTGCTAAAAGATGCATGTGATTCGACATGATTACATAAGCAAATAGGTTAAGCCCTTTATTTTTTTGACAATACTTCAAGCTATCGATAACAATGTCACGATAGATTTTACGGGTAAAAAGATCAACCCACCCAACAATCTGAAATGTAAGAAAGTGGGTTTTACTCTGGTCTGATATCCTGTAGGCTGACGACATACGGTTTGATTTAAAATGTTGATGACAAATTTATCAGAATTTCTATCAAAAATATTATTAAAACAGGCTAAGCCTGTAAGAATAAAGTGGACGAGGTACAACCTCGTCCGAACACTGGTGTGGTTCCTCCGGAAGTTTGGCTTAGGCTGTGCCTGCTTTTTACATACAAACTATAACACCATAAAAACAGGCTAAGCCTGTGAGAATAAAACGAACGAGGCATAGCCTCGTCCAAACTGTGTCTCGTCCAAATCACAGCTCTCGTCCAAACCCGTGTCCCGGAAGTTCGGTTTGAAGTTCGGTTTGAAGTTCGGCTTAGGCTGTGCCTAAGCTGCATTTATCCTTACAGGCTGCGCCTGCTTTTTACAAACAAACTATAACACCATAAAAACAGGCTAAGCCTGTAAGAATAAAACGAACGAGGCACAGCCTCGTCCAAACTGTGTCTCATCCAAATCACAGCCTCGTCCAAACTGTGTCTCGTCCAAATCACAGCCTCATCCAAACCGTGTCTCGTCCAAACCACAGCCTCGTCCAAACACCGGGTGATTAATCATCGCGCCTCGATACTAACCTGCATCACTTCTCCATCGGTTTTGTAGTCGATGCTTGTGCCACTGCCTGCGTATCCATATATTTTAAAATAATACATGGCATTGGGTGTTAATCCGCCAAAGATGGCTTTCTCAACACCGTAATCAATATTTTTATTCGAGAAATTGTCGCTAACCGTTATGCCGTCAAGTGGGACGATAATATCATCGAAACCGGTGCTACTCATGCGCACGAGGTAGCTGTCGGGAGTGGTTGTTCCGGTAGCATCCGCCCAGTTGAGGGTGATGCAGTTGGCTGAAAAATCTGAAGCATGGTTGGTGGGCTCGGGGGCTAAAATGACACCATCACCCCAAATCGCGTTCACATATTCGGGGTGGTCGATAAATGGGTTACGATTGTGTTGATAGGTATTGTAAATATTATTATTGCGAGCTTGTTCGGCGGCATCCACTTCATCATTTTCATGCCATTGCATCAGTGTTGAAAGTACGCCAAGCTTGCCCGGTGAACCTGATGTAGAAGTTGTATTGTCTTCAATTTCCAGATCAACTTCTCCATTATCGCCTTCGTAGCGGACTTCCATATAAAAAATCGCCCTTGCAATATCACCTTTTACATTATCGGGAGGCTCCCAGGTATCATCGGTAAAATAGCACAAAGTTGCTTCGCCATGTTGTTCCCCACCATTATCAAAATCTTTATCACCCCGACTGCTGTTAACGCTGGCATCTGTAGGGCGCAGATGGTGTAGGTCAGTTCCGGTAGGTTTCGAAGTGCTAAAACCGCCATGAGAGCTGGGCCACAAGTGTTCACGATTCCATTCGTTAGCAAGCCCTCCAAAATCAATTTTGGGTATGGAGCTTTGTTTGTAAAGCAGCCAAACATTGGATGAGTTGTTGGGGTCTTCATCCAGAACTTTCAAGGCTTCTTCTACTTCAGAATATGAAATTTCCGTATGAGCATCGATTATGCCATGAAGTGCTGTTTTCAGTGCTGCGCCGCTTAGACCGTTGGCAGCATCGTAATAATTTGCGGGTTGAGCATAACTAAAGAAATGCCCCGACAACAAAGCAATTACCAGTAAAAAGTTGCGTAAAGAATTATTCATGCAGATGTGTTTAAAAAAATGAGCCGAGTAAGTATCTTCATTGCTTTTCTTGTGGCGACAAATTTAGGGAATCACTTTCAATTTTATATTGTCTTTTTGTTAAGAAACCATTAAACCACTGTAATTTATAGCGGGTTTAAATAGGTATTGTTTTACTTAAATGAAAGGCCCCTTCTTCAATCTTCCTTCTTTTTCTATGTTGGAAAGGCAACCCTAACGATAAATTCCGGCAAGGCACTAACGGTTACCGATAGTATTCAAAACGAAGCCGGAACATCAGGGATTGAGGTAAAGTCTGATGTATCGGGCACAGCCTCGCTCATTCATGAGGCTGCTCAAATAGATGCCACCGTTGAGCATTACATTCCAAAATATGTGGGTGCGGCTGGTTGGCATTACATTTCATCTCCTATTGTAACTCAGGCCATACAACCCGAATTTGTTGCCAATCCACCATATTCTTCAGATGACTTCTACAAATTCTCCGAACCCGAATACTTGTGGCTGAGTGTGAAGGATAACTCCGGAAACTGGAATGAAAGCTTCGAAGACGATTTCGTGGTAGGATGCGGGTACAATGTAGCTTTCGCTGAAAATGAAACAAAATCCTTTACAGGAGAATTAAATGCAGGAGATTTTACTTTTAATACAAGCACAACTCCGGCCATCACTTACACAGCCGATGGCGGCATTGGCTGGAACTTAATGGGCAACCCCTACCCTTCCGGACTGGATTGGGATCAATGCGGCAGAACCAATATTGATGCCTCGGTGTATGCTTACGATGGCGATGCCGGGCAATATGTAAGCTGGAATGGAAGCATTGGCGCACTCAATGGTGGCATCATCCCAGCCATGAATGCCTTCTTTATAAAAGCCTCTGCCAATTCCGAATTAACAATTCCCAATGATGCAAGGACACATGCTGCAAATAATTTCTATAAAGAAAAAGACTATGTTGAAGATTTGCTTGTGTTAAAAGTGGAAGGCAATGGTTTCTCAGACAAAACTTTCATCCATTTCAATGCTGATGCTTCAAATGAATATGATAGTGATTTTGATGCTTATAAACTTTCTGGTATTTTCGAAGCACCACAGCTTTACACCAAAGCAGGTGATTCCAAACTCAGCATTAACGTGCTTCCTTACACCATCAAAGAAATCACAATTCCTCTTTGTTTAAAAGTTGGGGCTGAAACCGAATACAAAATCTCGGTAAGCGAAAACACCTTTTGGGAAACGGTTGATATATCGCTTAAAGATTTGGAAACTGGAAATCTATATGACCTTCGTACTCAAACTTCCTTCACGTTAAATCATGAACCAAACAATTCATCCGATAGGTTTTTGATTTTGATAAATGGCGCAACAGGTTTGGAGGAAAATAAGATTGAAGATGATGGCATTGAGATTTATGCTTATGGAAATCAAATCTTCATTAAAACAAATGGAGAAGGGGAAGCGCAGGTTTCGGTTTATAATTTGTTAGGGCAAACAATTGCCTCACGAACCCTGACAGGGTTGGGAACCCTGTCAGAGTTTAGAATAGACAAACCTAGTTTTTATCTTGTGTTAGTACGCACAGATGAAACAAGAAAAGTGAAGAAGGTTTTTGTTAGATAGTATTGACGTTTACAAGTCCAGGGACGTTGGAAAGTCAGGGCTTCACTTAAAGTGAAACCCTGACTAAAACCTAACTAAACCCTGACTAAAACCTGGTTAAGCCCAAGTCACCCCGTGAATCCTCTCCAGGTATAAAGCCTGATTTTATGCTTTGCACTACTGCCGGAGGAAATTCACGGGGTGACTATATGTAACAATCCTTAAAAGAATTGAGCCTATTCAAACGAGATTGTTATTTTTGCTTGTCTGCTGGCTAATTCATTTAAAGTTAAAAATCAAGAGATGAGCAAACTTCTATTTATCCTGCTGCTGGTTCCCTTTTCACTTTTTGCTGAAGGAAACAGCGAAGTGGATAGCTTGAAGCAACTTTTAGCAACAGCTGAGGGTGTTGAAAGAATTGATATCCTCAACACTATGGCATCTATCCTTGAGAGAACTGATTTCGATCGTGCTGTTGAGCTGGCCACTGAGGCTTATAACCTGGCTGTTCAATTAGAAGACAGGGAACGGCAAGCCCTGTCCTTAAAGTTTATTGGTTTCGGACATCTATCTGCTTGTAATTATAATTTAGCAGCTTCCTTTTTTGGGCGATCCCTGGCCATTCAGCAGGAGTTAGGTTGGGAATCGGAGGTTCTGGGTTTATACAGTTTTTTGGGTACGGCTTTTCAAAATTCGGGAGACTATGCAACAGCCATCAATTACCTGCTATTGGCAGCAGAGATATACGAAAATTACCAGGATTCGATCAACATGGCAATGGTTTATTCGAATATTGGTAGTGTTTATCAAAATTTGAAGGAATACAGGCCTGCGGTGGAATATGGCTTGAGGAGCTATCAACTGGTAAGCACACTTGGTCATCTCTACGGCATAAGCCTGGTAGCCATTCAACTTGGAGTTTCGTACAACAAACTTGGCGACTACCTGAGGGCATCTGACTACTACCACATAGCTATTAAAAACCTAAGCGAGATGGGCGATTTGCAAACCCTGGCAAGTGCCTATGGAGGCCTGAGCGATGTGTTGGCTGCACAGGAAAATTATACTGTGGCACTTGAATATTTGGAGCTGAATTCAAGTCATAAATGCAACTTTATCAATCGCAAAGTTATTTAAAATATATTCATTGGGTGTTAAATAATTTAATTTTTTTCTTGGTCTGTTATTCAACTTGTTTTGTATATCTTGTATCTGCTTGTCAGTAACGTTTTCAAAGGACATACCTTTTGTTATATATTGACGTATAAGTCCATTTGTATTTTCGTTTGCCCCCCTTTCCCATGAATGATAAGGGT
>Ga0307990_1000467_pt1 | contig 36120 bp, 21 predicted proteins | sample EllFjometagen129_FD_203168 | JGI IMG/M metagenome (GOLD analysis project Ga0307990, IMG submission 203168) | Marine microbial communities from Ellis Fjord, Antarctic Ocean - #129 | ecosystem: Environmental > Aquatic > Marine > Unclassified | place: Southern Ocean | collected 2014-10-08
TGCGAGTCCAATAGTTGACGATGTCGTTCGAGCGACCTTCATCCAAGCGCTCGCCGTTCTGATATTTCTTCCACTTCACGTCGAGAAGGGTCAGGTAGGATTGCTGGAACTTGCGCCGGGTTGATCCGTTGCTCTCTTCCTCGGCGTAGTCCGAAACCAGCGTACTGCTCAGGTCAAATCCTTTCGCCTTTTTCCCCGGAGCATGGCAGGAGACACAGTGTTTGTCCCAGAGGGGTTGAATCTTTTTCGGATAGCTGAACGGTTCTTCACTCAGATCGTATACCGGTTGCAGCGTCTGCGGCGCGTTTTGCATGGCCATGCTTTTCATGGATTGCGGCAGCGGGGCGGAATCGTTTTCTTCGTGGCATCCCACGCAGGAGAACGTTTCGCTGGGCATCAGAGTGGCCCAGCTGCGCATGGTCTGAACCACTTCCCCGTGTTGATCGACCAGCTGGAAGTAAACCGGCGCACGGGCCGGAATTTCGAACATGACGGAGCCGTCCGAGTGAACATCGACTTCCCCGAGAATCTGTTTTGTATCCCAAGAAGCCGTTCCCACACCGGCGGGGAGAACCGAATGATTTCCATAGCCAGCATATTTCCGGCCAGGCCCCACCTGGTCACGGGGCGGCCCCCAGATTGCGGCACCGATCGTGGTCGGTTTATAGAACAGTTGGACGACGCGAAGCTTTTTGATGGAGCCGGGTTCGATGCCTTCGGCGGACGGACCGTAGTAGACATCCTGAACGTAGCAGGTGCCGGTCTCCTTGGTGTAATCCACCAGGCTGGGGCGGGCGGGTGGAGCCGTGCGCGGGCGGACTGGGATGGCCTGCGTGCAGGAGAGTGCCGAGTCGGCGGCCAGCAGCTCGCGGCGGCCGTCAAGCGTCATGTAGTAGAGTTTATAGAGCATGAGGCCCTGTTCTTTTCTATTGTTCAGCTTGCCGTTCGGGCTGGTGAGGTAGGCCCCGATGGGCGACAGGCTGACCAACAGGCTGTTTTCATTGAACGGGTAGGGATAGGTGAATTGCTCCCCGACGCGGCAGTAGTTTTCGTCGTTGACTTGTTCGAGGGGAGTGGGCTCCCAGTTGTAGAAGGTCAGTCCGTCATAGTTTTGACGTCCCTCAGACGGATCGACCGTGAGGAGTTTTCCGCCCTGCGAAGTATGATATCCGCCGGCAACCCCCATCGTTTTCCGCGTGCCCGGAATCGGGCGTAAATGTTGGATACTGGTCGGGGCACTGGAGTTGTTTCCGTAATACTCCGTCTGCGTCGTTCCATCCGGATTCATCACCATTGTGGTATGTCCGTAGGATTGCCCGCGATCGTTATAGTCGCGACGTGTAAAGACCACGCGACCATCATTCAGCAAGTGCGGGAAGGCGCTCTGGGTCTGATCGAATCCCACGCGGCGGGCGTACTTGCCGTCCCCATCCATAATGAACAGGTTGGAGCAGTCCCCCCACCCGCAGGTGACCTCATGCACAACTCGCTGTGAGGAGAACATGATATTGCCATCTGGAAGATAACACGGCTCAATATCTGCACCGTAGGTGCCGTCAGTGGTCAGCGGGCGGATTGCGCGCGTTTCCAAATCCATTTCATAGATTTTATAGTTCCCGGTTGCCGGTGCCAATTTTCCGGTTGTGTTAAGGTTTTTATTTGTTTTACGCCAGGCAAAGAGCATCTTTTTTCCGTCGAAGGAGAGTTCAGGATCGCGAACGATTCCGTTTTCAGAATCAAAGAGCAGTTCATCGGTCAGCGGCTGTCCGAGGGCCTCCGGCGTCAGGTCGATGAGGCGGAGTTGCGAGCCGTCGGGACATCCCTGTGTTTCGGTTGCCAGATAGATGGTGCCCATGTTCATGTGCGTAGCGTAGATAATCTGCTTCGTTTCTTTCAGCAGGGGCGCGAGACGCTGCTGACGGCGGACTCCGCACGCTTTCACATAGAGCGTCAACCAGGCCGGATCGTCGGGGGAAGAGCTGCTGGTTGTCAGGTTGTTCAGTTGTTTTTGAAGATCAGGTGCATCGATTTCGCTGAGAACATTGGCGATGAGTTTCTTTTCCAGGGAGTTGCCCCGGCTCAAATCGGTATAGAAGGTATAGTCGCGGCGGGCATCATAGAGGCCCTTCCCCCATTCACCATGCACTTGGTTGTCTTGCAGAAACCAGTCGGTTTCTTTGGGGAACTGGGTGGCGAGCTTTTTGCCATCGATTTTATTCAGCTGAAGGTCGGCCCCCTCACGGATGGCTTTCACCTTGGGAGCGGTCGCATGTTTCCGGAGCTGAATCATCGCCGCAGCGAAGGTCGTAACGGGCTCGGTGTACAGAACAGGCAGTTCTTTCGAGAAGGGTGGAGGGGCTTTCGCGGAGCACTCCACAGAACGCAGCTGCATGAAAGAATCCTGGTCCTCATTTTTGATGATCAGCTGATGAACACCCGCGGGGAGGGTTACCTTTCCGATTGAAAGAGAGCCAAATGTTTCCCAGTCGCCGGAGGCGCGCATCCGTACGGTCTTTTCGTCCATGACCCCGGGGATTTCGCAGGTCAGAGTGAAAGGTTCCGGGGCAGAGTAATTGAGCACGAGGAAGCCGTTGATACCCTGCGTGGTTGAGAGTTCAAAAGAGACCTGTTTGCCGTCAGCCCAGTTCACAATGCGCCGTTTTTTAATCATTCGTTTTGCAGGAACGTTGGCTTGGTCGACCCCGACTTTCAACAACCCCTTTCGATCAAGGGGAAGCGCAGAGCGCAGGTAGAGCCCCCCAACCGTGAACGGCCGATTGGACTGGAGGCGGAAGTCGTTGTCGTTGCAACGATGCGAAACCTGGGCGTCGAGAAGGGTCCAGGTTTGGGTTTTCCATTGCCCGGAGTCCTTCATGCGAATCGATCCGGCCGATTTCCAGACTCCGCCGTTTCCGGAAGATAAGTCGGAGGAGTCGTAGACCAGTTGGACGTCCGCGTTGCCCTCATCCAGGTAGAGCACGTTGACGACCAGATCGGGCGTCCGTCCGTTTCTAAGGGACGGGTTTTCAGTTCGGAAGTACGCCATCGTACCTCCGCGGGTATCGCCCACCTGAACAGCATCCAGCTCCTGTACTGTTTTCTTGGAAAGGTTGCTTTCCCCACTGGGGATGAGATCGGCTGGTTCGCCCAGCGTGGAGATATCGCCTGAAAAGATCGCGCCGAAACCCATCGTTGTGACGATGCAGGCTGAGAGGAAGATCGTTCGTTTATTCATCATCATGTTTCTAAGCTTTTTGTCAAAAATGAAAACGCTCATTGATAGCGTATTAACGGGTTCATATCAACTTCTACTCGACGCGCTCCGCGATAAGGATGCGGAAGCCGACGTTGAAAACTTTCTGGTATGGCAGGTAGCCGAGCTCAAAGGATGCGGTGGCTCGTTTTGGACGGTCGTGCCACGAACCGCCGCGAACCGCTTTGCGCGTTTCGTCATAATTCGACCGCGTCCACTCGGCGACGTTGCCGTGCATGTCGTACAGACCCCATCCGTTCGGTTTATATTGTTTGGTGCCGCTCGGCGTCAGCTGCCCGTCGTTAAATGAGGCGTCGCGCGGAACGAAGTCGTTCTGCGGGCTGCGGGCTCTAGCGCTGACGGGTTGGGGATCGACGCCGCGTACAGCGAGGTTGCCGATCATTTCGTCGGCCAAGTTCGCATAGTCCGCCGGGGACGCATCGCCGAAATAGAACGGTTGATCGCTGCCGGCGCGGCAGGCCCATTCCCACTGTTCCGCCGTCGGGAGAGTCACTTTTTTGCCGGTCTGTTCGGAGAGCCATTCGCAGTAGGCCATGGCCTCATCCCAGCTCACGCGGATGACCGGCATCTGCGGTTCGTTCGCTGGGTAGCCGGGGTAGATGTGGTCTTTCCACTGCTGGTCGATCACCCGGCTGTTGTGCTCCGGCTTAAACTTGCGGAACTGCTCGTTGGTAATTTCCGCCTCGGCCATCCAGAAGGGTTTTCCAGACATGGGGATTTTGCGGACGGTGATGCCGCCGCAATTTTCCAATGTTTGGAACTCTTCCAGCTCGGCTTTAAACGGCAGACCTTTCGGCAGGTTGATCTTTTTACGTGCCCGTTTTTTCGTCGGCCTCTGGTACGCAGGCCGTTTGGTTTCGCCGGGCGGCATCCATTCTGGGTCGTCATCCATGCCGGTGAAGCGCTTGCGCAGCTCGCGGCCGCGCTCGGCCATCGGGCTGGTTCTTTCATCGCCGTAGCGCGAGGTCCATGTCGGATGATAGGGGGTGTTCAGGTCGACCCATGTGATGAGGGTTTTCCAATCATTGGAAGAAAGTTCGACGCCGTAGTGGCCTCTTTCCAATAGTTGGAAGAGTTCGCTGACGGAGACGTGGTGGTCCATTGGGGTGAGCAATCGGAAGTCGCTTTCACAGCCGGGACGCCGGACGAATGGATGGAGGCCGTGATAGGAGCCGGCATATTCGCGGCCTTTGTCTATCGGTTCCAAACTTTGGAAATTGGGGCGATCCGGCTTGGAGCCGTTGTGGCATCCGACGCAGTTGCGGTCGAGGATGGGCTGGACTTCGCGCAGGAAGCCGAAGCCGTGGGTTTCTTCGTCGCGCCAAGGGGAAAGTGGCTGTGGGCTGCTGCGCATTGCTTCTGTCCTGCGTTGTAGCGGCGAGGTTCGGGCGGATTCATGACAGCCGACGCAGGAGAGCGATTCGCCCGGCATGGCGACCAACCAGCTGCGCATCAGCTGCAGCGCCGCGCCGTCTTCGTCCAGCGGCTGAATAGAGATGGGCGTGCTGTGCGGCACACGCACCATCACAGATCCGTCGGGGTGTACCGGTACGGTTCCCAGAATACGCTTGGTGTCCCAGCCGCCTTCGATGGTGAGCGCATCGTGTCCGCCGATTTTCCGGTAGCCGTAGCCATAGGTCAGCAGGCGAAGTTTTTTGACAGTTCCGCGTGGGATGCCGGCTAGGCCGGGCCCTTCATAGATGTTTTGAATATACAGGACGGCGTCGGTTGCCTCCGGCTGAACATGCGAGGGAATCGCGGGCGGTGATTTGCGGGCTTTAAACGGAACGGGTTCCAGTAGGTTGAGCTTGTCGTCCTGCTTGAGCAGAACGATGTTGTCGAAGCGGTCGAGCAGATAAATTCCGAAGCGCTGATTCGGGGCGAGGCGGCCAGAGGCGAGGAAATAGCTGTCGGAGAGTGGGACAGAGTGGACGAAGCGCGGCCAGTTGCCGACCGCGTATTTGTCTCGAATAATATTTTCGACCGGCTTGCCGAAACCCGGAATTTTTTGAATGGCACCGGCGGTGTCTTTTTCGCCTTTGCTGACATCGAACAGAACGAGTTCGCCTTCGCGGTTGATGCCGTGGTGTCCGGAAACGATGCCGGTGAACTTGCGGTTGGATCCGGGAATATTTTTTGCGTAGAACAGGGTGCTCGGCCAGTAGGAGTTGGAGCCGTAGAAGGAGCGCTGCGTGGTGCCGTCTGGATTCATGGTCATCAAAATGCGGGTAAAGTAGTGCGAGTTATCGGTGTACTCCCAGCGCAGGTACATGATCTTTCCATCGTCCATCACCCAGGGGTACCAGTCGGCATCCTGTTCAAAGGTTAGTTGGCGCATTCCGTTTCCGTTGGGGTCACACATGTAAAGGGTGCCGACGTTGTCGTTGCCGCCGATGCAGGGGATGCCGGTCATATTGGCGGTGGAGCAGAAGATGATCTTCCCTTCTGGGGTGTAGATTCCGTTGTAGTTGTCGACATCGGTTCCGATGTCCGGGGTGACCTGCCGTAGGCCGCTTCCATCGGTGTTGAGCTCAAAAACCTGCCAGGTGTTTTCATTGGTGTTGATGGATGAAATCAGCATTTTTTGTGCATTGGGGTGGAGGCACATATCCCCGACATAGGCACTTCCGTTTTCGGGGCGGTAAATGGATTCGAGTTCCAGGTCGTCAAGTTTAAGGCGGGCGATCTCGTTGTCGTATTTTTCTTTCGGGAGACCGGTGTTGCCTTTCCAGTTTGGCGGAAAGTTGGCTTTTTTTGTGCGGCGGACCAGTAGCGAGTTGAAGTCGAAAACGGGGTTGTTGCGGACGAGCGCCTCGAGCTGTAGGGCGAGAATCTTTTCCATGATACCGTCAGCATCCGGCTTCAGTTTTCTGAGCGACTTCAGGAACTGTTTTGCTGGATAGTCTGAGTGGCGAGCGCCGAGATGTTCGATCGAACGCCGAAGTGCGGCAAGCTGCGATTCAGCGGTGGGGATGACGTAGTCCAGCTCGACCGGAGTCAGATGAATTTGGGTCCTTTTTTGACCTGAGTCGCTGACGGTTAAGGTGATGTCGTTGTTGCCGGAACGGATCGGCAACGCGAAGATTTTTTCGGAACCGTCGATGAGCGGGGCGATCTCTTTCCCGTTGAGTTCGAGCTGTATGGTTTTTGTGCCGCCCAAGCAGAGCCCCTGAGTGGCTTTCTCCGCAGACTGGAAGGTTCCATGGAATTCAACAGGTTCAGACTCTTCTGGAGGTTTGTCTTTTTTAAACGACACGTTTTTTGAGGTTCGGATCAACCATTTGAATGAAGCCCCGTTTACTGTCCATTGAACGGAGTCGAGCGGCGCGGCCGAACAGAGGGCGGCCGTGCTGAGAGCGAAGAGAAACTGAATTGTTTTTTTCATCATATTACTCCCATGCGGATTGCAAGATAGAGAGGGTTTCTTCTACGCTGAGTGTGACTGGGTCGAGTTCGAAAAGGAAGCCCATCGTATCGCGGGCATTGGCCGCGATGGCGGGCAGTTCCTCTTGGGTGATTCCGTAGTCGGACATCTTGAGATTGTCGACGCCACAGGTTGTTTGCAGTTTTAGTAGCTCCGTCATAAAGTCGGTTCCGCCCATGGCCGCGGCCATGTTGGTGTAGCGTCCCGTACAGGCCTTTGCGAAGTGCGGGAAGTAGGCTTCGGACAGCATGATCAGTCCCGCGCCGTGCGGCAGTTCGGAATGCATCCCGCTCATTGCGTGTTCGAGCGAGTGTTCCGAGATGCAGCAGGAGGTCGATTCGACCATGCCGGAGAGCGTGTTGGCTAGAGCCACACTTTCGCGCGCTTCAATATTTGAGCCATCCGCAACGGCGGCAGGTAAAAAGTTCGCCACCAGCCGGATGCTTTCCAGCGCGTACATGTCGCTCATCGGCGTGGCAATATTGGCAATGTAGCCTTCAACAGCATGGAATAAGGCATCGAAACCCTGAAACGCAGTGAGCTGCGGCGGCACAGAGGTCATGAGTTCGGGGTCGACCACGGAAAGGGTCGGGAAGGTGCAGGAGGGATCGCCGAAGCCGATCTTTTCGTCGCCGTTGGTAATGACCGTCCACGGGTCGGCCTCCGTGCCGGTTCCGGCGGTGGTCGTGATGGCGATAATCGGCAGCGCGCCGTTTTCGACCGGCTGTTCTTTGCCCGAACCGCCTCCAATGTAATCCCAGTAATCGCCGGGGTTGACGGCCATCAAGGCAATCGCTTTGGCCGCATCAATCGACGAGCCGCCACCGAGCCCGATTACAAAATCGCAACTTGTTTCTTTGGCGAGCGCTGCGCCTTCCATCACGTGCTCTTTAATCGGGTTCGGCAGAATTTTGTCGTAAACGACCGATTCGATGTTTTGCTGTTTCAGCAGGCCTTCGAGCCGTTCGAGATAGCCGAATTTACGCATGGAGGTGCCGGATGAAATAACGATCAGTGCCTTTTTGCCGGGCAGGGCCTCTTCTATCAGCTGGTTGAGTTTTCCGGCGCCAAAAAGAATCCGGGTGGGGATGTAGTAATCAAAGTTCATTGTTGGGTTTCCTTGTTTTTATATATCTTCTAGCTCCGCCTCATGGCAGTTCCTGGCCTTGATAAAGTAGTGAGTGATCATTGCCGCGTATTTCCTGCGCGCCGGGCATGTCCATGCGTGGAATGCGGGCGACACGCTCATGAATTTCGTCAAAAGCTCCCAGCAACAACTGATAGTCTGGATCGTTTTTGTTTTTAAAGACCCACTTTCCATTCATGCCGGTGCCACCGGCTTTCGGTGAGAGCGGGGCGAGCATGAAGTTGTTTAGCTCCGGCTTTTCCCAGCGCAGGTAGAATTTTAGCGGCAGGTTTCGGGCGCTGGGATCTAACCCGTCTTTTGGATCGTTCGATCTATTTTTGTTATTCCATGAAAACCAGCCGCCGGTTGTTTTCACCGGTGTGCTGTGACATTGGATACACCGTCTTTTGGCCACATTCGCCAGCATGTTTTCAAATTCTTCCGGAACCAATTCTCTCATGCCGTGAGGCAGTTTCGGGTGGTTGGCAAAACTGGTTGGATAATACGGAATGTTATAATCGATCCACGTATAAACGATGCGTTTTTCCAAATCAGTCAACTCCACTCTAGCTTTCCCCATTGTATTCGGATGCCCGCTGCGGATCAGGTCCGCTAGCTTGCTTTTGTAAGCGCCCCAGGACTTAGGCTTAAAATATGCCTCGGACATATAAGGCAGTTCAGACCCGTTGTAGGACGGAATATAGGACACATACGTGTGAGGGAACTCGCTGGAAGGGCATCCCGTGCGGCTCGGGTTGCGGTTCGCTCCCGTTCGCGCTAGATTGTCGTAACTGACATTAAATAGATCTGTACGGTCTGCGCTGAGGTCAACGCCTCCTTTTGTCTTAATAGAATTATGGCACTGCACACAGTGGCGATCCCAGATCGGCTGGACCTGTTCCGGATAACTGAACGCGGACTCGTTCTCTTTCCAGGGAGATCCATTCATTTTCTGGACGGGTTTCTGCAGGGCGAGGATCCGTTTGCCGCCTGTGGCCGGTGTGGCGATGTTGCGGTTCATATGGCATCCGGTGCAGCTCTGGATTTCTCCCGGCATCATCTGGGTGAATGTGCGCATACGATGAATCACACGACCGTCGGCATCTAGAGCCTGAAGCAGGATTGGTTTCATTGCCGGAATATCGAACATCGCCGAGCCATCTTCCTCAACCTCGACGATCGAGATGGTTTTCTTTGGCTCCATGGTCGCGCCGGCACTAACCACTGGGAACTGCCAGCAGAACGCTCTCTGCGCCTGACTCCCCTTATTGTTTTTGCCCAGCCCCTCAACCACCCGGATCTGCTTAATGTCGCCCCGCTGGATGAGACCGCTGGCTAGTTCCACTTCCAGTCCTATGTAGATATCCTGCATGGTCATCATTCCGATGGGGACTGACCCCGGCGGAAGAGAACTAGAAATCACCGGCTCCCGGGGTCTGGATTTGACCGGCAGGGCGGCATAAAACCCGAGTTCGCCGACTGCCGGTCCAATATCATTATCAATGAGCTGGATAACATTTCCCCCGTCGAAGGTACTTAGCTCAACGGCTCCGCCATTCGAAACCAGAAAGACGTCTTCATTGACCGGATAGGGGAATTCATATTTCTGATTCTCATTCCGCTTATTCTGCTTATTGAATGGAACCACTTCGCCCAGAATGGTTTTCCAGCTCTCCTCGTTATGGGCCCCCAACGCTGGATCAATTACCCCGACTCCTCCGCAGATGGCACCATTGTGTCCGGTCAGCGTGGCAATGATTTTTTTCGTGCCGGGGATGCTTTTGGCTTCCGAAATCGTCACCGGAGTCAGCATGCGTCCGCCGAATAGATGAACCAAGCCGGTACCGTCCGGATTCTGCGCCCAGAGCCCCTGGCTGGGAATCTGGAAGCGGTCGACATATTCCCAGCGGCAGTACATGATTTTTCCATCCTGCATTACATGCGGGGCAATGTCGCTCAGGTAATTGGCGGAAAGCCGCGTCAACCCGGAACCATCCTGCTCCATGCGATATAGCACAGCAGAAGAGGAGTGCATGCAGTAGGCATAATTATTGTCACGGTCCGAAAGAAAGGCCATGCCGCCGTCCGGTAGCCAGGAGACATTAAAATCATTGGCCGGATGCGTTGTGATCTGAGTCAGTTCGCCGCTGTCCAGATCAATTCGATAGATGTCATAATTCTCAGACCGGTTCGTTTTCCAGCTGAACAAGGCCTCCGTGGCATCATACGAAAGCTCACAATCGAGAATCTGCCCATCACCGGCATCAATCAATTCGCGGAACTCTCCGTTTTGATAGACATATAATCCGCCACTAGGCGTAAAGCCCTCGTTGAAGTAGGTGTAATTGTGCGAGCTTCTGATGAAATTACGCACAACTAAAACCAGCTTGTCTACACCATGCGCCGCTAACGCGGACGTCGCCTGCTTAACCATTTCGGGCGATTGTTTTTTCGGTTTAACAGCGGGCGGTTCCAGGTGCCCAAGCATCACGTAATCCAAATTGATGCAGTTGCGGCTTTTTGTTTCCATCCGCAGCGTAATTTCATTTTCCCCCGCATTGAGCGGCACGGTGATGGTTCGGAAAGTCCAGCGGTCCCATGCCCCCGAACTCGGCATCTTCACGACTTGTTCTTTGCCGTTCACACCTAAAACAGCACGGCATGCGTCGTGTCCGGCCGCATAGCATAACGAGATATCCTGGGTTCCGGCCTTCGGAGCAGAAAGTTCCATCGAGACGGTCGCGTTAGGATTGAGGTGAAACCCTTCCACAAAGCCGCTTCCGGAAAATCCGGAATGGTGATTTTTTACCACGGAGCCCGCGGCCAGGTGCCCGGACTCCGCCTCAACTTGAGCGCGCCCAGAGAGGGAGCACAAGATCAGCGCTGTAGCTAGAATCGTCCTTCGCATAATCGGTATGTTCTATCTGAAATTCTTCAGCAGGCTGTCGGTGTCGCCGGCGGGTTTTTGTGTGTTCAGATCATCCAGAATGATGACGCTGACCGGGCAGGATAAAGTTTCGGGATCGTGATAGGTCCAGACCACCTCGCCCTGCGGATTAAATTCAATCAGTTGCTTTCCATTCACGGCGGTTTCGGGTTTATGCCCGGCCCAGTTGGCCTGCACTAGATTGCCGTTTGGAAGCCGCTGGAACCCTGCAGTGAAATGAATATTGTCCGGGTCGGTATATTTTTGAAGCACGCTTCCGTCGGGGCTGAGTTTGACGGTGATTCCGCCGTATCCATAGGCGACCCAGTAGCAACCGTCTGAATCTTTCAGTGCCATGAAGGCTTTGAGTCCGTTTTTGCGGACCACATTCTGCGGTAGCGGGAAACGTTTAATGATGTTGCCGTCGAGGTCCCATTCGATCAGTTCATCGCCGGGAACTGCCAGAGCGTGGCCGTCTGAAGTGATGCGCCCGAAGCGCAGTTGCTTCGCGCCCGGAACCTCTGCTTTGCGAACCAGTTCTCCGCGCTTGCTGATTTCTACAGCAAAGAGCGGGGTCTTTTTTCCTCCCAGCCCGATGGCAATGGCGGAGCCGTCTTTCAGCCGTCGGAACGACCAGGCATCTTTAAGACCGTCAATCGTCACGGTGTCCACGATGTTGCCGGTGGCCAGATCGACGAGGTGATAGCCCGTGGCGGTGGCGAGCAACAGCTGGTTGTCGCCAGCCAGCTGGATATCCCAGCATCTGCCTTCGAAGGGCTTGTCCCAGTTTTTGGACGCATCCTTTTCATCGACGTGCACCAGTTGGTGGCCGGCTTCATCGAAGACAATAAAGCGATGTTTGATCGCCTCGGCATGAGTCAGGGGCCCGGTGAGAAAAAGGGCGGTGAGACACATTTTAAGGAGTGGTCGGGTTGGGTTCATTCTAGGCCTTTCGAGGTCGATGCATTTTTAAATTGGTTGCGAGACTCGATAATCCAGGATTCGCCGCCGCCCGTTTCAAGCGAGGGATCCCATCCACAGGTATTTTCACCCGCAGGATGAATAATACATGCTTGAATGAGTTGAATCATGCGGAGGTAGTCGGGGTCATCCGTTCCCCGATAGCCTTTGATCTGGCCCCATCCGCCTTTCGCCACAGGCAGGGGCGCCATCAGGAGTCGGCTTTCGTCGACTTGTACCGGATTGATGAGCGCGCGCTCGGGTTGCCCCTTAAAGGTGTTCCCAAAGAGTTTTTTGGCAAATTTTCTGACGGTCGCCAGTTTTTGCGGGTCGAGGGTGCGGTCTTCCATTTTGACCGGGAAGAGGTCGCCATAGTACTGGGCGTTGACGTCGAGGAAGTCGATGACGCGCTGAATGCTGTCAGGGTCTAGGTCGCAGTCGCTGTGGTTTTTGAGCAACATGTGCGCGACCCGGTTGTCATAGGCATAGTATTCGCGGGGACGGCTGATGTTTCGCGCGCCGTCCTCCTCGGCCATGTAGCGCTTGTCGCCAACGCGGTGATTGCCTCGTTTGACGATTTCTTGGTAGGACTGCGGCCAGCCTTTGGTGTTTCCGTCGTGAATCAGATTGATGGGGTTGTTTGGATTCAGGCCATGGCATCGGATGCAGTAGCGATCCAGAACGGGCTGAACGGTTCGCGTGAAGCTCAGTCCCCCGGCGTAGTGAGGTCCGACGGGCGGGGTGGGGGAGACCGGTGCTTGCGAGGCCAGTCCGGCAATGCTCCGAGAGTCGGGGCTGGATCCTTCCGGTTCATGGCACCCGATACAGCTGCGGCTTTCGCCAGGTTGCAGATAAAATAGACTTTTCTCCGTGAGCAGGGCCATGCCGTTTTCGTCGAGTGTTTGAATTTGAAGAGAGGTGCATGCGGGCACTTTGAAGACGGCAGATCCATTTTTATCGACGGGAACCGTGCCGATAATCCGTTTCGGAATCTCGTTTGGAACGGTCATGGAGATGCGACGTTTCGCGGCGCGTGGCTGAACGCCCAGTGCATTGATCCGCAACGCTTTGATCATGCCGGGCTGAATGATGCCATCGGGATCGTTCCGCGTCAGATACGCATTTTGTAGGAAGATTGTTCCTTCCATCGGGGCATCGGGATCCAGCGTGGAGGGGATCACCGGCGGGCGCTTGTATTTGCGGATGGCGATGGGCGAGACGACGGCATAGTCGGGGTGTTCATAGATCAGTTCGCGGCCGCCGATTGGATCGAGGAGATAGATGCCGCGATTGTTGGGCGGGGGAACCATGCCCTGATGGTGAACCTTGTGGTTGGCGCGGGAGACCAGATAGAGCTCTTCGGTGATTGGATACGGGTGGCTGTAGTGAGGCTCGGGCCAGCCGTGGGTTTCGGAGTAGGGCGTTTCTGGCGTGAGGTGCGTGACGGGCGCTTCGCCATTCTCGCCCTTCGTGATATCGAGCAAAATGGTGGTGCCGGTGGTGTAGGAATGATGCCCCTGCGCGGTCGCAACGACTTTCTGGGTGCCGGGAATGGCCTTGGCTTCGAGCACCTGCATGGGATGAATGGTGTCGTTGCCGTAATAGTGTGTCGGGGCGGTTCCATCGGGACGGCACCACCACAGCATGTGGAAATACATCTCGTGCCGGTTGGTGTATTCCCAGCGGCTGAAAATAATGCGTCCATCATTCAGAATTGACGGTTCATATTCATTCTCGTTTCCCCAGGAAAGTTGTTTGATTCCGCTGCCATCGATTTGACACCGGTGTAGGACCCAGGCCGGGTTATAGCGGCGTCCGTGGCAGCGTCCGAAAGTTTGGCTTCGCGTCGAAATAAACACGATGTCATCGTCCGGCAGATAGCACGGGTCGTTATCTTCGATAACGGCGGTCGCGCGGTCGCTCCACGTTTCGAGCGGATCGTCCTTCGTGCCGGTGATCTGTTTGACCCACGAGCCATCCAGTGCGGCTTCATACAGGAAGTAGCGCCGCTGGGTCGGGTCGGTTGTGCGGGTGTGATCGCAAAAGGCAAAGACCACTTTTTCGGCGTCGTAGTGCAGGTCGGGGTTTCGGGTGGCACCTTCGGGCAGATCATCGGCCAAGAAGTGGTCCGCCTGCGGATGACCGCTTTTCCAGTTGGAGAGCCGGGTGAGTCCCGGCCCCGGCCGGCTATGGCGCCCGAGATGCTGGTCGCCATTGTGGCTGTAGGTCGGCGGCGGGTTCACGTTCACCAGAATCTCTTCAAAGTTGAGATCCGGATGGGAAAAAATTAGGGTGCGGCGCAGGTGGTGTGCTGTGCGCCAGAGTGTTTCCCCGTTGCCGCCCTTTCGGATGTCTTTTTCGAGTTGTTTCAGCTCCGCTTTATGCGTCTTTTTGGGTAGATAGTCGAAGGTCTTTTGTGCCAGTTCCAGCGTCTTCTTTGCGGCGGCTTGATAGTCGTTTTTTGCCGAAAACAGATCGAGCTCGTCCTGTCGGTGCCAGTCGCGCTCGATCAGAATCTCTGTTGCGTTGTCCGGAAATTGCTTGAGGAGGGCGGCCAAGGAGGCCTCTTGCGAGTTGAAGGGTTCATCGGCGGGGTTGGTCGAGGCGTGGAAGGTGGCGCTGCCTGCGCCTTGGTGCGTGCGTTGGTCGATGCCTACGTCGGCTTCGAAACGCACAAATTTTTGGCGCAGTTTAATAACGAGCTTACTGGGCGCGTGCGCAAAAATATAGCGCGGGTAGGTTTCGTCGCCGATCTGAACTGGGTGGGCGGTGTCGTGTTCCCCAATGGAAACCTGAGCGAAGCCTACTTTTTTTTGCGGCATGGGGAGGCTATCCACCCAGGTTTCGTTGCCGTCGGCATCGATGAGTTTTGCATTCGCCCAGACGGAGTGGTCGCGACCTTTTCCATCGCCTGCATCGCCCGAGGTGAGAACCAAATCCCACGCCCCGGTGACATCGATCGAGATGTGGACGGGGTCGTCGCTGCCGCGCAGACACGCCGGTTGAGGCTGTTCAGGAAGTGACCGAAGCGCATGAGTCCACGCGGGCCGCTCGGCGTGAGCGGCCAGTGCGAACACCCCAAGGGTGAGCAGGCTATGGATCAGGTTTTTCATCGTCGGAGGGTTTCCAGACATTGGAAAACCTGCGGCTGATTTTTCCAAGGGTTGGAACAAATTGCGCGCAGGATTCCAAGGCTTGGAACTTACTTAATTTTGAACTGGGAGATGGTGTTGAAGTCGTCGTTTTCACGATTCATGAGACCGGGGAAGGTGTAGTCGAAGTTCACGACCAACAGCTTGTCGCCGTAGATGAGCGGTTCGCAGGGTTGGTCGAGCGATCCGTCTTCGCCGGTGGCATCCGGGTTTTCCCAGAGGCGTTGCATGACGTTATTTTTGAGATCAAGCTTCCAAACCGCATTCATTTTAGAATCCGTCGTATAGATGACATCCGCTTCTTTGTCGCAGATCATGCCGTCGCAGCATTTGAATGCTGGGCTGTTGATGATGCGAACCGTTTGCTTGACCGATCCATCTTTTTTGAAGGTGGTTTTGAAGAACTGACCTCCGGCGAAACAACCGCAATACATGTTACCGTCTTTATCAAAACTCAGTCCGTCTGCGCCGAATCCGCCGGGAACTCCTTCGTAGGTTGTGATCAGGTGTTTTTCTTGATCCGCTTTGATTGGATGACCCTGGCTCAATTCGTCCAGACTGAAGCGCATAACGCCGCTCATGTTGCCGCCGCCGCCCAGGTTCTGAAGAATGGAGTCCGTCAGATAGAGGTCGTTCCCTTTCCAGCGGATTGCATTGGAAACATAGGTGCCTTCTACCACAACGTCGCAGGTGGTCGGTTTGCCGTTTTTGTAGTTCAGCCGCAGAATGCGCGACTCCGCTTCCGAGGTGCTGAAGCACTGGTTATCCGCAATGTACAGATTGCCGTCCGGCCCGAACTCGATCCCCATGGGATGTACTTTCCCGGTGACCTTGTTTTTCGGCAGATCCGAGAAGGTGCTGATAATCTGACCGTCTTTGTCCATCGTCACGATTTTTGCGCCGTGTTTATCGAAGGTCAGGTAGTTGGGAACGGCCATTACAATGTGGTTGTTAGCATCAATCGCCAAGCCGTCCATCACCGAAAAGCTTTCGCCCGGATTTGAGAAGAGGGTCGGTTGGATTTTCAATGTATCTTTTACAAAGGTAACGGGTTGTGTTGCACAACCGGCTACTGTCAGAACCGCTACGGCGGCTGCACTTATTGCTACTGCTTTATTCATCTTCATTCTCCTTAGTTAGATGCGGCCACTTTTGCTTCATACTTGCCGCGGAATATAATCGTTACCCACCCGAACACCAAACCAACCCCGCACGCGACCAATTCTGCAACGGCCAAGCGACCATACAGACAGTAATCGTGTGCCAGACCTTCCGGCAAATTGGTTACAGAGCTCGCAGCGTGAGTCATCAGACCGAAAAAGACACCGGCCCCGATGAACCATGCGGGAACAAAATTGAAATACTTTACGCGCTCACAGCTGATCACACCGACCACCACAACAAAAACGGCCAGATACAGGCCCCATGGCGTCGTGCCGTTCAGCGCACCGAACACTTTATTGAGTTCAAAAATACAGATGGAGCAGATCACACCGCCTAGGTATCCGAGAAGGGTTTTGAACCCCATCCATGGACAAGGGCCATTTCCTTTGTCGTTCCACGGCGAGAACCCGGCGAAGAAATACATCGCCCATGCCTGGAACGAAATCCAGTTCAGTAATCCTAGACCAAGTGGCCCGGACCCGTTCACAAAGTTCCCCGGGATAAACGGGGTAATCAACATCATGATGAAGGCTTGAAACCCGATGAAAACTGGGATCCAGATAAATTTAGAAAACGGCATAATCTGTCCTTTTTTGTTTAAGAATCCGGAATTCAAACTCTGAAACCCGAATTTTCAATTTCAGGTTTCCAGTTTCTCGTTATTTACGTTTCAGGTCGTTGAACTTTTCCATTCCCTCGGCCGGGGTCAGTCCGTCGTGTACGACACCGGCAACTGCCTGCGCCATGGCCGCCGGATCTTCCGATTGGAAAATGTTGCGTCCCATATCTACGCCTACTGCACCGCATTGAATCGCTTTGTAGCAAAGCTCCAGTGCGTTGGGTTCGGGCAGTTTTTTGCCGCCGGCGATCACCACCGGAACGGGACAGCCGGCCACCACTTTTTCGAAGCCTTCGGCGTAGTAGGTTTTCACGATGTTTGCGCCGTTTTCAGCCGCCACGCGGGCCGCCATGCCGAAGTAACGGGCGTCGCGGGCCATGTCTTTGCCGACCGCGGTAATGCCCATCACCGGCATGCCAAGCGGGTTGGCTTTGTCGACCAGTGTGTAGAGGTTGCGCACGGTGGACGCTTCATAGCTCGGGCATCCGATTGCCAGCATGATCGCCATGCACTGCGCGTTCATGGCCAGTGCTTCGTTAACGTCCATCAACACATTATTGTTCATTTCCGTCAGAATCGTGGTCCCGGCATCCGCGCGAACTGCAATCGGGGTTTCACATTCCGGTGGAAGTGTGGAGCGAAGCATTCCTTTGCAACCCATCATAACGTCTACGTACGGAGCTAACGGGAGGATGTTCAGGTCGATGCGTTCCAGACCCGAGGTCGGGCCCATCAGGAAGCCGTGGTCAAACGCCAGCATCACGGAGTTGCCGGACTTCTTGTTGAACATGTTGGCCATGCGGTTTTTCAGGCCCCATCCCATGTGATCGTGCCCTTTAATGTAAAAGGACTGGTTGGCTGGCGGGATGCCGATTCCGAAGTCATTTCCATCTCTGATGTCGTCTAAGTCTGCCATTTCTCTGTCTCCTCTTAATCTTAATTCTTAATCCTAATCGTAATCCTTAACTCGCTGCAGTTCAGCTGACCGCACTCGCGAATCCTTTAAAAATGAGAGCGACGCTGGTGGCGCCAGCATCGTAGTGCCCGATCGCCCGTTCCCCCATGGTGCGCGCGCGGCCGAATTTCGCGACGTAGTCCTTGGTTTTTTCACGACCCTCGTCTGCCGCCGCGGCCGCGGCCGCAAAGGCCGTTTTCAGATCCGCGCCGCCCTTCAGTTTGGCGGAGAGTTTTTCCGTCGCCGGGCGCAGCGCGTCCATCATGGTTTTGTCGCCAAGTTCGGCCTTGCTGATGCCGTAGAAGCTCGTCAACGCGGCATCAAACATGGTGGCGGTTTCTTTCGCAGAAAGCTCGGTGGAGGTCGCGGCGCTGGCCATGCCCATAAACCAGGAGCCGAGAAGGGGGCTCACCGAGCCCCCGTCGCACATCATTACCTTCATCGCGACATCCTTAAGCAGTTCGGCCATGGATTTGTCGTCGGCGTCCTCTACAGCAATGTTCACCGCTTTCATCGTGCGGTTAATCGTCACCCCGTGGTCACCGTCGCCGGTCGCTGCGTCGAGCGCCGACAGGTTTTCATGCTCGGAATCAATATCTGCGGAGGCCGCTTTCAGCAGGGCAATCATCATCTCTTTGGTAAACATCGTAAATTTCTCCTCATGGGAAGTGTCCCGGTCACCCAAGAAACTTCCGGCTATTCGTTATTTGTTATTAGGGAATATTTCCTCTGAACTGTTAACCATTAACTAATAACTACTTTCCTAAAGCGGAAAACATCGCGTGCCAACCGCGGCCTGTACTAACGGAATCCGATTTTTCGATTGTTGTGTCGGCCGGGCCGAATTCGCCGGCGCAGTAGCATCCGAAAATCGGAACGGCCGGGCTCATCGTGGTCTTGATGGTCGTCACTTCATCGGACAGGTTGTCCAGTTTACCCATGCGGCCGGCGCAGTCGAAGGCGATGAGTGCGGCCGGTTTAACGGAACCCAGCGCTTTTAGGGCAGTCGTGGCTCCCTCGTTGGCCGTGGAAATTACTTCGTCGTTCGATTTGGCCTGGCGCCCGGCTTGCCCGATAGAGAGGCCGCCATTGAGTGTGAGTGCGAAGGCTGCATCGCTGTACATTTTCCCGCGATAATAAACAAAGGTCAGCCCGTCATTTTTGGAGATCGAGCCACCGGTCACCGGCACGTTTTTGCCCGCCACGGTCTGCAGTCCGTCGATCAGGTACTGGTTTTTCGGGGAGTGGGCGTCGCCCATCAGAATTACCAGATCGCTTTTTCCAATGTTTGGAAGTTGTTGCGCCACGGCCGCGCCGCCGGCGCCGAGCGCGGCCGACAAAGCGGGTTCGTCGTTTTCAATCGTTAGGCCTTTGGAACCCATATTTTCCGTCAGGGCCGCCTGCACCTGTAGGCCGTTGCCGGCTAGCGCCAGCAGAGAGACAGTGTCGACATCCGACGCGCCGTCCTGCGTGTACATTCCGTAAACCGCGCCGCCGAATATCTTTTCTGCGCCGAACACCGACGTCACACCGGCGAGCGCCTTTTTCTTGGATCCTAGCGAGTCGAAGCAGTCCACCATCAGTACGGCGTGCGGGACGGTTCCGCCCAGTTTTGCGGCCAGCGCCTCGGCGGCCTCTTTCCCGGCCGCGAACGCATCTTCGTTTTCAACCATGGCGGTTTTAAAAACAACGTCGCCGGTTTTCACCGCCGGCGGAGTCATCAAAACCGATTTATCAACCGTCGCGCATCCGGCCAGCAGCACGGCAAACCATCCTAAAATCAAAAATTTCCATTGTTTCATATCGAATTTCTCCTTTTCTTAATGAACCGATGAACAGAATCCGAACTCGACTTTGTTATCGAACGGAACGATTCCATTCCACTTGGCAAACTTCCAGTTGCACCAGGCCTGCGGAATCCGCGTGGCCTCGTTCAAATTCATTACGGTTCCCATATCGCGCACGCCCGTTCCGTCGGGATCATGAACCAACAGGGAAAAACAGTATTCGCGTCCGGCCGTTGCGCGCAGAGGTTTCATCGGCTTCATCGGAACGGTCAGCTCATAGCGGGTGATTCCGTCGGCGCGTTTCACTTTCACCTCCGCCTCTTCCAGTAGAAGGGGTTGAAGTTCGCGTGCTTCTGCCGCGACGGAAAGCGAGTCGCCGGAGTTCATCAGCTTAAAGCACTTGTCGCCTTTCCAGCGCGAACCGGATGCCGCAACCACAAATTCGTAGCGTACAGAGCTGCCGTCAAAAGAATCTGCGGTCTTCGATTTGCCGGGGGAGAGGGCAAACTGAATGGCATCCGCACCGCTTGCTTCCGTTGCATCGGCTAGACCGGTCAGCGCGTCTTCTTCCACTTCGACGGCAAGGCAGAACTGCGCTTTGTTCCAGTAGCTGCGCACCACGGTTTTTTTGCCGTTGGTTATGAACATCACCGGAATAGCATCGGACCACTCGTCGAATTTGCCATCGATTTTTGGTTTATAAAACGGGGTGCTGGCACAGAGGACCTCAGCGGTTAGCGTTTCGTAGCCGTTGGCGGCAATTGACACCGGATAGTCATTCGCCTTGCGATCCAGTCCCTTTTCAACAGCAAAGGAAAGAACCTTCGATTCGCCGCCAGCCAGCTTCAGCGGCTGCGCCAGTGGTGCCACCTGCCAGCCATCCGGATAGGTCGGGGTCACCGTGCCGGAATAGGGCGCAGAGGCGTTGTTGCGTACGATGATCTCGGCCACCGGTCCGGTGGACGGGGTCACAATAAAGTTTTTTGGCCGGATCTGTAGATCGGCCGCTCCGACCGAAAGGGCCGCTGTCAGTGTGCAGTAAATAAGAGGGTACAGAAATTTTCTGTTGCTCATCGGATCACCTGTATGGTTGTTACGCCGGCTACGTCCGAATCGTCCCAGCTCCAGATGATTTCGTTGTCGGCGTTAAATTCAAAAAGATGTTTGCTCGGCTTGTCAAAGCCGTGGCCGCGCCAGTTGGCGACGATAATATTTCCATTTGGCAACGGAGCGAAACCGGAGGACCAGGCCAGCGCGGCGCCCGGGTGCTTGTCCTTTCCGCCGGCGACCACGGTTTCTGTTCCGTCGCGTGCAATGCGAACCACTTGGACCTTTTTGCCCATAGAGGAAAGGAAACTCCCGTCGTTCTGTTCGAGTGCCAGATAGGTTTTCTCTTCGCTTTTGTGCGTCCAAAGCACCTTTCCTTTCGGATCGATTTCATGGATTTCGAGGCCAGCGCAGTACACAATATTTTTATTTTTCAGCATGCGCGCCAAACGAAGGGGTTTAGTCGACCCCTGAGATACGACCGTGCGCAGGGTTTTGCCGTCCAGATCGATTTCAGTAAATCCGGTCGGGTTGCCGATCAGGATGTTTCCCTTCGGAGTGAGGCTTGCGGACTGAACTCCTGAAAAGCCCTGAAAACGGCTCAGGGATGATCCGTCTTTCAGGCTGTAGATTTCGGCCCCGTCCGAGTGGCTGACCAGCACGCGCTTGTCGTCCAGCAGAACGAGATCCCGCGAGCCTTTCGGCAGCGGGGTTTTCCAGGATATTTTTGGGGAAAACTGATTCACGTATACCAGCTGATTGTGCTGATTATCAACGCAGACGAATTCGTGCCTAACTTCCGCCTGCGCATTGAAGAGCCATGCGGCGAATAGGACAGCTGATAGGATTTTTGTCATATAGAAACCATTCCGGTGGGGTCGCAGCCCCGCCGGACATTGATGTTGTTAGCGAACGGTGTAGGCCGGGGTGTCGCAAGGTGCGTCCCACAGGGCTTTGAGTTCGTCGTCGAGTTTGAGGGCCATCAGCTGGTAGCCACCGGCTTCTTGAACGGTGAGGACTTCGGCCGCGTGTCCGCGGGCAACCGTGATGCCTTTGGCTTCGAAGAAGTTTTTGGCGTCGCGAAAGGTGATGTATTGCTCCATCTGCGTGGTTTTTCCAGAGCCGTTGACAATCAGGCAGATTTCATCGCCGTCGGTCAGCCCCAGTTTGGCAATAATTTTATCCGCCAGCATTTCCGCCGTTTCTTTTGCGGAGGCCATCGGAACAACCACGCCGCCGCCTTCGCCATGCTGGCCTGCGCAGATTTCCATTTCATCTTCGCCCAAGGTACCGCACACGCCGCCGGTTTGCGGATGAGTTGCCAGTTCAGACAGAACGGCGATTGCCGCCATTTGATCATTCACTTTGTTGGCAATGCGAACCACTTCGTCGAGATCGCTACCTGCATCGGCAGCCGCGCCGGCAATTTTCGAAACAAAGAAGCATCCGCCGAGTCCACGGCCTTCTTCGTCTTCTGTCGGACGGATTTCTTCCTTCGTGATCACTTCGACCACTTTGATGCCTTCCATCTCCGCCATCTGTTTAGCCATATTGGCGCTCATGATGTCGCCGGCGTGGTTCAGGGTAATCAGCAGGGTTCCGGCATCGCGTTTTACCTCTTTAAGACCTTCGAGCAGGGTGGGGGGTCCGGGTGCGGCCCAGATATCGCCTGCAACACAAACGTCCAGCATGCCCATTCCAACAAACCCTTGTACAGCTGGTTCGTGTCCTGTTCCGCCTAGTGAGACGAGTGCCACTTTATCGGTCGGTTTCGCTTCTGCACGGCAAACGAGCTTTTCCTTTTCGAGTTTGACCTTATTGGGGTAGGCCATGCACATGCCTTCGAGCAGTTCTTGGGTCAGATTATCCGGGTCATTAATGAATTTTTTCATCCCATGTACTCCTTGTTCGTTTAGATGCGATTTGACCGACAGCGTATATCTCGGTTTTTAACACTAAATTATATAGATGTGCAAAAAAATGGGATATATCCGGGGTGGCATATTTATATGTATAATTTGATATTCTGGCGGATGATGAAAGCGAGTTCCTCGATGTCTAGAGCACCGGAGGCATCCGTGTTCAGTAGATCGGTCCGATCCCATATCTACTACGCGCATAGAAAGTCGAGATTTCAGATTTTAGTAAATAGGAGAGAGTTTTAGTCAAGTTCTAGTGGGCGCGGTTCAATTAATAGGGTTTGACGGTACGGAGCGGTCGCCAGCGGCAGATTTCTCATTTTCATTTCCAACAGATTGACCGAAGCCCGCCCCACCTCGGTCAGCCGCAGATCCATTCCCTGTTTTTCTTCAAATGGCGGCAGGGTGTGCAGGGTCAGCACGGGGCATTGCACCCGATTATCTAGAAGTTTTTTGTGCTTCTCATTGATGGTGATAATTGCGTCCGGGTCGAGCGCGCATAAGGCGTCGATGTCTGCGGGCGAGGGGGAACGGGGCGTTACCACGGAGCGGATTCGGCCTCTCGGGGCCATTTTTGCTTCGACCAGTACGGAACCTAAAATAATCCGGTCCGAGTGAAGGTCTTTTTCAATGGGTAGAAAACAGGCGATCCGTTTATGTTTTAATTGAAGCCGGGTCAGCATTTCGACCACGGCCAGTCGCAGGTCTGGGCGAACGATTTCCCCTTCGACCTCGCGCAGAAAGCCGCACTGTACCACCGGAGTGGCTGAGGCTTTAAACAGTTCCGATGGTAGTTCTTTTCGAGATTGCCCCACCACGGTTCCTCGGATGCCGCGCGTGCGGATCACGCGCAATAGCGCTTCCAGCGACGGGTAGTCCGACAGCGAAAACGTCTCGACCCGGTAGCCCAGCAGATCTGCCTGCTGTCGCACGCCGTCCAGATAAAGCTTTAGCTCGATCTCTGCGGTTTCCAAATCATCCACCAAAAACGCTAGCGTTGTGCCTTTGGCATTTCGCCGCCCTTTCCAGCGGGCGGCGGCAATACTGGCGAGTGCCGGGTCGGGGCGGTATCCCAGCTCTTCTGCGGCCGCCTCAACCCGGGCACGGGTGGTTGTCGGAATACGGGGGTGACCGCTCAGCGCTAGCGAAACGGTTGAGGCGTCCACGCCCGCTTTTCTGGCGATGTCTTTTTGGGTGATGCGCTGGGTCATATTCTGAACGGTAGCGTAAAAGTCAGATTAAGTCAACGGGATGACTGAAAATGGGCTTCTCGGCTGAACCGGTGAGTCGCATGATGTAACTCGAAACTCTGAACCCTGAACCGAGAGCTCTAAATATGAAAACCTACGGTTATTTTGATGATGTAAATCGTGAGTATGTAATCACCGATCCGAAGACGCCGTTTCCATGGATCAACTATCTCGGCAATGAAGAATTTTTTGGGCTGATCTCCAATACGGCCGGCGGCTATTGTTTTTATAAAGATGCCAAATTTCGTCGCCTGACTCGCTACCGTTACAACAACGTCCCGATGGATACCGGCGGTCGCTACTATTATATCAAAGACGGCGACACCGTTTGGAACCCCGGCTGGAAACCGACCCAGACTCAGCTCGATAAATACGAGTGTCGCCACGGACTCAGTTACTCGAAATTCATCGGCGAAAAAGACAACGTCCGTTCGGAGCTCACCTGCTTCGTTCCGCGTGGAACCAACGCCGAAGTTCACAAGCTGACGATTGAAAATGTTTCCAATGTTCGGAAAAACCTGAAGCTTTTCTCGTTCGCTGAGTGGTGCCTGTGGAACGGTATGAGTGATATGGAAAACTTCCAGCGCAACCTCTCGGTTGGAGAGGTCGAAATCGAAGATTCGGTCATCTATCACAAAACCGAATACAAAGAGCGCCGCGATCACTACGCCTTTTTCTCCGTCAACGAGCCGATTCAGGGTTTCGACACGGATCGCGAAACCTTTATTGGTCTCTACAACGGTTTCGAACAGCCAGTGGCTGTTGCTGAGGGGACACCTCGTAATTCGGTGGCTCATGGTTGGTCGCCCATCGCCTCGCACTATCTCGAAGTGAATTTGGAGCCCGGCGAAAAGCGCGAGCTCGTTTTCGTTCTGGGCTACATCGAAAACGCCAAAGAGGAGAAGTGGGAATCCAAAGGCGTCATTAATAAGACGAAGGCCAAAGAGCTGATTGCCAAATTCGATACGATCGAAAAGGTAGATGCCGCGCTGCTAGCGCTTTCCAATGGTTGGAAAAAACTGCTGGATGTCTATCAGGTTTCGACCGGTGACGAAAAACTCGACCGCATGGTTAATATTTGGAATCCCTACCAGTGCATGGTTACCTTTAATATGAGTCGCAGTGCCTCCTTCTTCGAATCGGGCATTGGACGCGGCATGGGTTTCCGCGACTCCAATCAGGATTTGATTGGTTTTGTTCATCAGGTGCCCGAACGCGCCAAAGAACGTATCCTCGACATTGCGGCCACGCAGTTCGAAGACGGCTCGGCTTACCATCAGTATCAGCCGCTCACCAAGCGCGGCAATGCCGATGTTGGTGGCGACTTTAATGATGATCCGCTTTGGCTGATCCTCTCTGTCTCCGCCTACATCAAGGAAACCGGAGACTGGTCCATTCTGGATGAATCGGTTCCATATGATAATGACGAAACGAAAGTGACGGATCTGTTTGGACACCTGACTCGTTCATTCGATTTCACTACGAAAAATCTCGGACCGCACGGTCTGCCGCTGATCGGTCGCGCCGACTGGAACGACTGCCTTAACTTAAACTGTTTTTCCGATGATCCGAATGAATCGTTCCAAACCACCGGCAATAAAATGGGTCGTACGGCCGAGTCGCTGATGATCGCCGGGCAGTTCGTTCTCTACGGCCGCGAATATGTCGAGCTGTGTAAACGGCGCAGTATCGAAACCGCCGAAGCCGAACAGCACATCGCCGCCATGATTGAAGCCGTCAAGAAAGACGGCTGGGACGGCGAGTGGTTCCTGCGCGCCTACGACTACTACGGCAAAAAAGTCGGAAGCAAAGAAAATGACGAGGCACAGATTTTCATCGAATCGCAGGGCTTTTGCACCATGGCCGAAATCGGAAAAGAGGAGGGGCTCTGCCAAAAGGCACTCGACTCCGTCGAAGAGCGCCTCGCCTGCGAGCACGGTATTGTGCTCAATAACCCGGCCTTTACCAAATATGTTATTGAGTACGGTGAAATCTCCACTTATCCGCCGGGTTACAAAGAAAATGCCGGCATTTTCTGCCACAACAACCCGTGGGTGATTATTGGCGAAACGAAATTGGGTAACGGTGACCGCGCGCTCGACTACTGGAAGCGCATCGCGCCCGCCTACCGCGAAGAGCAATCCGAGCTCCACAAAATGGAACCGTATGTCTACTCGCAGATGATCGCCGGCAAAGACGCCTTCAAGCCGGGCGAAGCCAAAAACAGCTGGCTCACCGGAACCGCCGCGTGGAACTGGGTCGCCATTTCGCAGGACATTCTCGGTATCAAGCCCGGTTACGACGGATTGATGATCGACCCTTGTGTTTCCAAGGATTGGAAAAAATATCAAGTGACCCGCAAGTTCCGGGGTGCCACCTATAACATCACTATCGAAAACCCTGATGGCGTTTGCAAAGGCGTTACCCGCATGAGGGTCAATGGCATTGTAACCGATGGTAACGTCATTCCCGTAGCGGAGTCAGGAGTTGCTGTCGAAGTGATCGTCACACTTGGGTAATCGTTTTTAACCACAAAATAACGAGCACCTTGTCGGAGTTAAAACTCTGACCCAAAGCCCCTTTTCAGTGACAGAGCCAAATATTCCGCGGAAACCTAGTGGCCACCCAGCGCGATGCGTTGCTGAACGCAGGCGGCGGAGCGCAGGCCGTCTTCGGGCGTGTTGATGCAGTAGTCGACGAGGCGGTCAACGGTGCTGTGAGCCACGTGCAGAGTGGTGTCGCAGGATGCGTAATAGATCAGCACTGAGCCGTCGGCCCGTTTCACCCAGCCGTTGGCGAATAGGATGCTGACGAGGTCGCCGAGGCGTTCGTGTTCCCATGGGGCCATGAAGTGTCCGCCCGGTGCATGGATGACTTTCCACGGCTTGTCGATGTTGGTCATGAATAGGTAGAGGGTGTAGCGCAGGCCGGAGGCGGTCCCGCGCACGCCATGGGCCAGATGCAGCCAGCCTTTGTCGGTTTTAATCGGAGCCGGCCCCAGTCCGTTTTTGTGCTCTTTGATCGTGTGGTAAATCCGCGCATCCATGATTTTTTCTTCTGGAATGACGGCCTTTCCCATGGAGTCGCAGAATCCGTAGCCGATGCCGCCGCCGGACCCGGCGTCGATGAAACCGTCCTGCGGTCGAGTGTAGAGGAGGTATTGGCCGTTGATGAACTCCGGATGCAGCACGACATTGCGTTGCTGTGGGGACGGGGATTTGAGGTCGGGTAGGCGCTCCCACGTTTTCAGGTCTTGGGTGCGCACGATGCTGCACTGCGCTTCGGCAGCGGAGAGATCGCCTTTCGGAGCGTTGGGGTCTTTGCGTTCTGAGCAGAACAGGCCGTAGATCCAGCCGTCTTCGTGTTGAACCAAACGCATATCATACACGTTGGTGTCCGGGCGTTCGGTTTCCGGAATCACGCAGGGGATTTCGTGAAAACGGAAGTTGTCGATACCGCTTTCGGATTCGCAGATGCCGAAGAACGATTTACGGTCGTTGCCTTCGAGCCGGACGCAGAGGACGACCTTTCCGTCGATTTCCATGGCGCCGGCATTAAAGGCGGCGTTCATGCCCATGCGCTCCATCAGGAAGGGATTTCGTTTCTTGCTGAAGTCATAACGCCATTCAAGCGGGGTGTGTGCTGCGGTGACCACCGCATTTTTCATGCGCAAAAAGACGCCGTTATCCCATCGCAAATCAACTTCGTTTCTACGGGTGATCAGGTCGTTGTGCTTTTTGCGGAGCGCGGCTTCGCGTTGTTCGAAGGTTTGTTCGGTAAACATAATTTCCCCCTAGTTATTTGGAGGCCAAATAATTTGATCGTGATCGCGTTTAACCCAATCTTTGGTCGTTGGATCATTTTCGCGGCGGGTTCTTTCGCTCAGCTTTTTATAGGTGGTGGTGGCGAAGAAGGGCTGCACTTCTTCCGGGAAAGCATACGGCATGGAGTCGGTGATTTGCGTTAGTGCAGTGCGCAGTTTCGCTTGGGCTGATGCGTATTCTGGATTGGCGAAGACGGAGTCCTGCTCGTAGGGATCGCGTTTAAAATCATAGAACTGGTCGGGGGCGTAGTAGTCCGGATAAGCGAGTTGAGAGAAGGCGGCGTGCGCACCGCTCCCCGGCCCCATTCCGACGGTCATCCATTTGTATTCGCCGTTCAGGGCTTTTGTGATGATGGAATCCGGCAGGCGGGTGGAAATCAGTTTGTAGCGTCCGTCGGTGATGCCGCGTGAGTAGCCGCATTCAAAGTAGGCAAATTTACGGACGGTTGCGCTGGGGTCCGTAAGCACCGGCCGGAGATCCACGCCGTCCATAGTTTTTCCAATGTCTGGAACTCCGGCGGTCGCGGCGATTGACGCGGTCAGATCCACATGCTGTACCATCGAATCGGTGACGGTTCCCGGAGCAGTCAGTCTCGGCCAGTAGACGATGAACGGCACGCGCATGCCGCGGTCGTATACGGAGCATTTTCCGGGCTCAACGCCGTGGTCGGACGTGAAGATAACTGCGGTATTGTCGGCCAGCCCGAGTTTCTCAAGTTCGGCGCGGATTCGTCCGAGCTGATAGTCAATTTCGACCATCCCAACGTGTTTGTGCTTTTCGCCGGAGGAGAAGGTTTCAATGGTTTTTCTCAGCGCGGCGTAATTCGGTGCGTAATCATAAATATCTTCGATATATCCGCCGGGCGTGTAGTGCAGATCTTTATCCAGCACATCGGCGAGCCAGGGGCCGTGAATGCCGGTGGGCGTGGTGATCAGGAGGAACGGTTTTTCCTCTTTAGCAAATGTATGGAGAATTTCAATGGCCCCGCGGGTGATGTAGGGAATGTTGTGATTGGCCACCAACGGCTCTTCATCACAGTTTTCGATGAATAGGCTACGGGCGCAGGTGAACCCTCCGGATTCACAGATAAACTTTTGAATCATCTGTTGGCGGAGTTCCATCTGCTTGAGCGTGTCTGGACACTCCAGTGAGCCGTCTTTGAGATCGGGCAGGGGAGCCTCATCGGCATGAGTGGCCAGATGCCATTTGCCCGCGATTCCGGTATTATATCCTTGCGCTGTCAGTTGTTTCGCTAGCGTCAGCTCTTGAGAGTCGATCGGCGTATTCCAAGCGATCATCGCGGGTTGAGACGGATCTGTACCGGCATCTTTTTTGAATAACGGGGCAGTGCAGCGGCAGGGGTAGCGGCCAGTCATGATGGCAAAGCGGGCCGGGGTACACATCGGCGAAATGCTGAAGCTGGTGGTGAATCGCTCGCCGTCGCGGGCCAGTTTGTCGATATTCGGAGTCGGATATTTCCCGACACCATACGCACCGATATATTCCGGCGGCATATCGTCGGCAATAATGACGACAAAGTTCATTGGTTTTTCGGCCTGCGCGGTTGCGCAGGCCAGCATGACGGATGCGACAAGCAGTTTTTTCATTATGAGCCCTTTCTAAAAGTCAGCATGGTCACGGCGGCGTTGCCTTCCGGGTGGTTCATATCGACAGCGGATACGGGTTCGCAGGCATCATGAGAAGGACTTCTATCTTATTAAACCAAACATTCGTTTAGCGGCCGCTGTTTGTCAGTAGGATCGTCAGACTTTCGGCTGGCAAAACCAGATTTTTAACGGTTCCGCTTTTCATGCTCACACAGCCAGCATCGTGCAGATCCACGTTATAGGTCGGCGCGTCCGTTTCGGTGTAGCGGCAGAGCTGGGCTTCTGTTCCGGTCAATCCGGTCAGATTCACAGTCTGCTCCGTTGCATGGCGGTTGAGCATAACCACGGTCATACCGTCCGGATGCACAAAGGCGGCCAGATCCTGGCGGTAAACCTTCGGGTCGGCGGCAGTGGATTCACCCTGAAACTGCGGAGACGAGGAGGTCATGCGGCGCACCACGGTCTGTCCGTCAGCCGGAGCGTTATTCCACACCTTTTTGAAGAAGTAGAACAGCGGGCGTTTCTGCAGGGTGAAGCCATCATCGTAAACCCACTTTTTTCGGTTATCCATCCGGTAGCAATCTTCGAGCATGCTGCTCCAGTGTTCGACCGTGATTTTCTCAGTGGCATCTTCGGCTTGGATGCGTTCACCGTCCTCAAAAGAAAACCAGTTGAGTGATGCTTCACGCCAGTGTTCCGGTCCTTCGAATTTGAGATAGAGATCGTGTACGCCGGAAACCGGCATGAGTGAAATTTCCAAGGTTTGGAAATTACGTTCTTTGCTGGCGGTCTGCGGAATAACCAGTTCGCCAACGGGCTGCCCATCCGGATCATCCAGATAAACCGCCAGTTTCATTTTTTTGTCTTCTTTACTACTGATGCGTACGCGCAGTGCTTCCGGATTGTTTCCGGTGCCTACGCCTTTATAAACCAGGCAGTCCCCACGGCGGATACGGTACAGGCATTTGCCCGAGTCGTTGGAGCCGGCGCCGAAGCGGGAGCCCTCCCACAGCTTCCAGTGCATCCATGCATTGAAGCCCATGCTGGACATGTCGCGGTTGAAATGACTGACCGTTTCGCTAATAATCTCCCAGTCACTATGCGTGTGCTCATGAGTGACTTCCCACTCCGACATCCAGAGTTCTTTACCGGCGCGCTTTGTCGCATCAACAAATTCCTTCATGTATCCCGGACGGGCCTTATAGAGATTGTTGTGTAGGTCATAGGTGTGAGTTGTGATAATGCCGCACGCAGCGCGAAAGGCGGCATTGGTTTCGAACGCTCCACCGGGAAGCAGTCCCAGCATGTTGACCGTTCCTTTGTTCGGATTCGAGGTGGGGGATAGGTCACTACCCGGCGCGCCGCCGTCATTCGGAGCCACCAGAATCTGGGGGTAGCCTGCGGCATCGAGCTGTTTGCGAAGTTCCACAGTCACGGTCTGAATCTGTTCGGCCGAATAGATGCATCCGGGATAGCTCGGCGGATTCCAATCCGGTTCATTCTGCGGGTCGAGCGCGATCGGTAACGGCACGCCTTGCTCATCGAGCCACTTCACCAGATCGACCAGCCACGCGGCGACTTCGTCTTCATAACCGGGTTTGAGACGGTTGATCTCGCCGTTCACCTTGCCGTTCACATGATTAATCGTCTTCATGAAGGCGGGTGGTGACCACGGCACACCATACCATTTCATTCCGCGTTCCGTTGCCGCCAGCGCCGCATCGCGTAGAATTTCGCGCTTCTTCACCTTGTCGTAGGTGTCATAATCGATATTGAGCCGCACGATGGTCGCGCCGAGTTCTTTGTAGACCGCATCGAGAGAATTTGAAAAATTGACGATGGACCACTGGGCCCCCCAATCCGGTCGATTCTGCACCGAAACGCCCCAGTGATTGACCTGTTGCAGATCATTCGGCTCAACCGTCAACGTGGTAGTTTCCGAAGCGCCGGCCATCAGAGCGGGCAGCATTAATAAACAAAACAGTTTCATATTCATAATCGTTCTCCGAGGTTAAGAGTACTCAACAAAATCACCATCCAAATACTGTCCGTTCACCGTGACACTCTTCTGAGTTATTTCAATGACATAGCGCTTGCCGCGCAGCACGCGCTCTACACGAATCGACGGCCATTCGGCGGGCAGACAGGGGCGGATGTGGAAGCCGTTGTAGTCCGGCTGAATGCCGGCCATGTATTCGAGCACCGCGCGATACATCCAGCCCGCCGTGCCGGTGATCCAGCCGGTGATCGAATCGCCGGATCGGGCATTATCCGGTCCGAGGTACTGGTTGGTAAATGCGTACGGTTCGCAACCCGAAACCGCCGACGGATGATTCGGATTGTCGGGCATTACCTTGCGGAAACTGCGCAACGCCTCTTCGGGCCGGCCTGCGGCCAGATCGGCGCAGATTTTGAAAGCGGTGCCATGGCAGTACGGTGTGCCGTTCTCATACATTCCCGGCAACAACACGCTAACGCGCCCGACATTGAGATCTTCCTTCGTGTACGCTGGCACCAGTGTCATCGAGCCATGTTCGACTTCGAGCGGACCGTCGATGGCGCGGATGCAGGCCTCGCGACGTTCGCCGGTAGCCAACCCAGTCAGTAATGCCCAGGTCTGTGTGTTGAGGAAAAGTTGTCCCTCCTCGTTTTCCTTCGAGCCGACCTTGTTGCCAAAGTCGCTATAGCCGGCCAGATACCACTCGCCGTCCCAGCCGTGTTCCAAAATTGCCGCTTTAATTTTTGCGCCACGTTCCGCCATTTCGGCGGCCAGCTCGTCGTCGTTCAGAACCCGTTTGAACAAATCTTCCATCAGGTTACAGCAATGAGTTAGAGCCATCGAGGTCCAGACGCTTTCGCCTTTGCCGTCGCGCCCCATCCAATTGAGCGAATCGTTCCAATCGCCTTCCCATGCATGAACGAGACCGTGCTCACCAATGTCGTCGGAGAGATGTCGCACCGAACGGATCATATGTTCCAGTACGGTGCCTTCGCCGCCGTCTAGATACGGCGTTTTGGCATCGAGGAATTTCAGGTCGCCGGTTTCTTTAAGATAGGCGATCACTGTCGGGGGAATCCAGGCCGGGCCGTCGGAATAACGGTGCGGCTGAAGCGGCATCCAGCCACGGATGCCCTGGCCGCTCTGATGCTGATGCGAAAGCGTTTCAAGGATTTTTGCGCGAGCCAGCTTCGAGTTGAACGGCAGGATGCCCCAGGCATCTTGCAGCGTATCGCGAAAGCCGCGCGCTCCGTCGCGTCCAAATTCGGCGCACAGCTGAATCTGTTGTTTCGACCAGACATTGATCATCGTGTTGATTTGCTCGTCGGGGGTTTCCACCACGCTGCGGTTGATCATTGCCGTTTTTTCGCGGCGCAGCTTTTTCCAAACATTGGAACGATACTCCGCGGGCATCACCTTGCCGATGCGCCGCGAGGCCTCTTCCTGTGTGTCGAAGCTGCCGAGTAGCACCGTGGTGTCCAGCGTTTCGCCGGCTTCGAGTGTGAGAGGAATGGTCATGGCTCCGGCGAGCTGTTCGCACCACGCTTCGCGGCAGCACATTTTGCCGTCGACTAGACTTTGGGGCGCGACCGGAGTACCAAACGGACCGAGAAAATCACGTGCGCCGCCGCACCACTGCTCGATCGGTCGGTTGGATGCCACAAAGGCGTTGTAGTGCTGATGCGGCCGCTCATTGGAGGTGTTCCAACTAAGCACTGCATTCAGATCGTTCACCCAGTGACTGCGGTAATAGGAAAGCGGACTACCGAACGTCTGATAGCCGCCAAGACCCCACTCGGCATACGGCACCAGCAGCAGATTGCGCGGTCGGCGGGTCGCATTGCGAATTTCAAAGTCCCAGATTTCCACCGGCTCATCCGAAGCTAGATAAACCGTGCTTTTGCAGGCAATGCCGTTGGCGCGCATTTCATAGATCGAGTAGCCGAGGCCGACACGGGTTTGATAGGTGTATTTTTTTGGCTTGGCCGGCAGCAGGCCCGTGTTCCAGAACTCGCCCGTGTCGCGGTCGACAATGTAAAAATAGCGGCGGCCTTTAGAGATCATGCGAACCCGTCCTTCAGGATGGTTCAACAGCATCGCCTGATCGTTAAAAACGCCTTCGCCCGTTCCGAACTGATTGTGTCCAGAGATCATGAAGTCGTTCCACAGAAAATTAATCTGCTGGCGCGGCGGCGCTTCGGCATCCGTAATGATGTACTCGCGGCTGTCTTTTGAAAAATGCCCGAAGCTGTCTTTGATGGTTTCTTTTGTCTTCATCATTAAATTCCTGAAATAGAACTAAATTTTTGTAAGGCTGCCGACGTTATCTTTCACGATCAGCTGCTCGCCGTGGCCGCCGAGGTCGTGCAGTAACTCTTTGAGAGCCCCTTGACTCAGGGTGTTGTCTTTAATGATGCTTTCGCGCAGACCGCCAAATACAATGCCGTAGTCCGGAGAGACCGCATCCGTGTCGACCGCGTTATCATCATCCTGCCCCGACTCACAGATGTTGCCGGAGATGATGATGCCACGTGCATCCATACAGCGGATCTGTGCCGATTCAGTTCCTCCGTTGCAACGTGCCGGTTTGCCGTTCCGGTTAAAGGAATTTCCAATTGCGGTAATCTGATAGGCTTCGTTATCCGTTGAGCGGATATCCAGGCCCGGTCCGCCCTGTCGGTCAAAATAGTTACCGGTAATGTTGTAGTGATTGCCGCCGCGGATATCGAGCCCCGCACCATGGTTCCACTCCACCCGGTTGCTGGTCACGGTGATGGCTGATGTTTTTTCGTAAGCCCCGAGGCCAGCCTGCAGATTTCCGGTCAGCCAGTTGTCGAGGATGAATCCGTCCCAGCCCTGCAGCCAAATTCCGTCGCCGCCGTTGTGGGAAATCATATTGTGACGCAGACTGAAGCACCAGATGCGTTGCAGCATCACGCCATGCCCGGAAAACGAATCAACCCGGCAGCGCTCAATGCGGATCGTGGTCTCCTCGCCGTACTTTCCGTATCCGCCGTTATTGACCATGATTCCAGGAATGTTCTCGCCCAGCTTATCCCCGTCAAATGAAATGCCGTTTACCGTCGCACCGTGCGCTTTGCTTAGCTCCAGCAGACACTCCGCCTGCGGATCGTTCAGCTTCAGCACCGATCCGCCCGGCTTGCGGAACGTCCAGGCGGGATTTCCCATCAATCCTGTTTGAGCTGACATCCGTACCATTGAGGTCAGAAACACACCCTCCGGAACAAATACAGTTGATTGCGTCTCTGCTGCTTGATCCAGTGCGGCCTGAATGCTCGCCGTATTATCCGTGGCTCCATCGCCCGCCGCTCCAAAATCACAAATATTCAACATAAACGTCTCCACTAAAATTAGGGAGACAGGTTATGGAAAATGGCTTCGCTGAGCGACTTATAGGCGTTGGAACAGTATCCAGAAGGTAGGGCTATTCGTCCAAGAATTACTAGCGAATCACTCGAATCGACATAAATTTTCCAACCATTGTAAATGCTCTTCTGTTTGTAGGACGCGCTTCGGCGGAGCCGAGCGTGTGTGCTTGTCCGTGCGTGGGACACAAGCTCTCTGAATACAGAGAAGCTTGTCCTACAAAAACAAACCTGTTCCTTTGGGGATCAATCGCTCCTAAAACAAATGTCGCCATACTATGGTTGCAGCATGATGGATTCAATGAGGAGGGCCAGTTCGGCGGGATTGGCGGTGAGCTGAAGATACGTGTGGGTTCCGACAGGATCATCGACCCAGCGGTTGCCGCCCTTTTCATCGGGCAAACAGTTGCCGGGCGCGCTGCGGTCCCACCAGGTTCCGATGCCGCCGCGTACGGCATAGAGCACGGCGGTTTGATCGTAAGAGGCGTTGTTGCGCATTGTTCCTTTAAAATATTTTTTGATCCACGGAGCGTGTTCAAAGAAATGCATATAGCCGACATAGAGCGGGGTGTCGGGGTTCGAGATCCCTTTGCCGGTTTTTATTTTCACGCCAATTTCGTAGCCGAGGAAGGTGATTGGGACGTTGATGTTTTGAATCACGAACTGAGTTAGGCCCGGCATATGGAATCCCGCAAAATTGGCCTCCCACTTCCCTTCCGGAAATTGGCCGCCCATGATGACGAATTCTTTGACCTTTTGTTCGATAAGCTCTTTGCCTCTGGGGGATTGCAGGAGGTTACGGATATTTACAAGCGGACCGACGGTGACAATCGTGATGCTGTGGTCATCGGCGGCAGACAAAATTTTCCGATACAGCTCCGTGGCTTCGATCGCATCGTTTTTGCTCATCTCGTGCGGGAAGCGGTCGGCAATGGCTTTGCTGTAGAACCAGTCATTGTAGTAGTCCTCGCCGAGGCGGGCTCCAATGGGAATATCAGGATGACCATAGAAGCGGTTAACGGCATCAATGGCAGATACGCCGTGTATTTCAGGTTCTGTGAAAACGACCGCAAGCAGTTCGCACTCTCCGGTGTCGACGAAGTGATGAAGCATCGCCAGTGCGCCGAGGTCATCAGAATCCCCGCCAAAATCGGTGTCGAAAATAATCTTCGGTTGCGCGAAGACGTTCGCTGCACAAAACAGAACAAACAGCAGAGTTATTTTTTTCAAATGGATCCTTCCCAATTAAACTTTTCCGCGGCGCTCTTCGAGTAACGTGCGGATGTCTCCCATACGTTTGCGGGTGAGCGGATAGAACCATAGGATGAGGATGGAGATGGCCCAGAAAACGATCGGCAACAGGATGTAATAGATGATCATACGATGCACTACATGCTCTGGCTGCACTTTACCGACGGCCACATCAAAACCGGTCCAGTTGAGCACGAAGCCGGACGCTCCGGCGGCCAGCGTCATCCCGAGTTTCATCGACCAGGAAAACACGGCGTTAATGGACCCTTCGCGGCGACGGCTGGTTTTCACTTCATCATAGTCGGCCACATCCGCCATCATGGAGGGCACAATCAGCCACATGGCGCCGATCACTCCGGCGTAAAAGACTGCCGGGACGAGCTGCAGCAACGGATATTCCGGCGTCAGGCAGTAAATGTTTAAAGCGGCGCCAATAAAACCGCAGGCGAG
>Ga0307990_1000468_pt1 | contig 36096 bp, 46 predicted proteins | sample EllFjometagen129_FD_203168 | JGI IMG/M metagenome (GOLD analysis project Ga0307990, IMG submission 203168) | Marine microbial communities from Ellis Fjord, Antarctic Ocean - #129 | ecosystem: Environmental > Aquatic > Marine > Unclassified | place: Southern Ocean | collected 2014-10-08
ACACCTATGGTTTCTTGCAAACTTCCTTTAGAATTTAAACTGATTTGGCAAGTCCAGAATTGAAGTATGCTCTCACTTTATATTTGATTAACAAGCATACTTTATACGTCCCGAGCTGGACTCGAACCAGCGACACCATGGTTAACAGCCATGCGCTCTAACCAACTGAGCTACCGGGACTTAATAGAAAACAGAGATTTCTCTATTTAAAACTTATCATATTACTATTTCAATCCCAAGTCTAAAACAGGCTTTATTTGATTTTTCTCAAGATGTGCATAAACATTTGTCTGCTTTGTACCATGAACCAGGGATATTATTGCCTCCTGAGCATTTTTTATCAACTCTGCATAACCAATTATCCCAACTAAATGCCCATTTATTTCCAAATCACATTTAGTTAAGTTGCTTATAGTTTGCTTTGTCTTACCCTGCTTACCAATTATTCTTCCTCTAATTAAATTAATATCTTTTCTAGTTGTATGATCCTTAATATTTATTATTTCAAATAATTTTTCCTCATTTTTTATTGACAAAGCATCTTCAATTAAAAAACCAAAATTTATTGCATCAATAACTTTTTCAGCTATATATTCCTCTTCAGGTTCTCCAGAGATATAAACTTCTTTTCCACGATTAGAAATTTTTACATTTAATTCTTTTTCAAGTCTTAATTTTGATTTTAAAACTCTTGGGAGTTTATCTGAAATTATTTTCTTCATAACAAAAAGAATACATAATAGTTTTTAAATAAAACTATTTTACTCTTAATATGAAACTTTTTATGCTAAGACATGCTCATTCTATGGGTAATGAAAAACATATTCTTGATTCAAGCAGTTCTAAATTTGACTTTGGATTATCTAAAAAAGGAAAAATACAGGCGGAAAATTTAATTTTAAAATTGAATAAGTACAACTTTGATATTTTTATTATAAGCCCATTAAAAAGAACAATAGAAACAATAAAACCTTTTTTAAAAACACTGCATAATCCCCAAATAATAACCAATCAATTAACCCTGGAAAGAAATGCAGGAGAATTTATTGGAAAACCAGTAACTTCAATAAAAGAATTTTATGAAAAAAATAATATCAAAAATAAAGTTTCATTTAAACCTCAAAAGGGAGAATCAATTTTAGAAGTTTATGAAAAAGCGAAAAAATTTCTTGAATTTTTAAAGAAAAATTTTGTAAATAAAAATATTTTAATTTGCGGGCATAAAAATTTTCTTATGTGTTTTGAAATTCTCCTAAGAAATAAAAATATCCAAGATTACTACTTGTTCAAACCCTTAGAAAATTCTGAAATCAAAGAATTTGAAATTAATTAAAAAGTAAATAAACTAATCTTTTCATTATCACAAACTCCTAATAATTTTTATATTAAAACTCAACTTTTTCTTTTTTAATATAACCTTTTTTCTTTAACAAGAAAATTTGGCTTGGAGTATATTTAAATAAAATATCTCCTTTATTATTATCTAACTCCCATGGTTCAATAATAACAATATCTTCAACTCTTAACCATAATCTTCTTCTTAATCTTCCTGGAACCCTACAAATTCTTGATTTTCCATCAAAACAACTAACAGAACTTTTATTTCCTCCAAGGCGTTGTTCTATAACCCCAATAAGCTCATTTTTTCTAGGAAGTCTGACTCTTATCTTAATTTGTTCTTGTTCATTATCTTTAGGATTATTTTTATCTGGAATTTTTTCTGTTCTATCTTCAAATTCTTCATTTTCTCCAACCATAAATTAAATGGGTAAAATGCATTTATAAGGGTTGAGGTAAAAAATTATAATGAAAAAGAACTTAATAAAAAGAGAAAAAAATAATTAAAAAAAAATAAAATAAGAAGAAAATTAAAAGAAATAAAAACTAAATTAATTAAAAAATAAATATTTTTAATTTACCTAAATAAAATAAGATAAAATGAGGTGTTTAATATATCCGAGAAAAAAGTTAAAGAGATTGCTGAAAAATTGTGATTATATCCTCAAAAAGCATTATTCTGCTAAATTGATTTTATTGACTATAAAAAATAGGGAATCCCTTTAAAATAAATAATCATATTTTCTGAACTTTTATTTAGAGGGAAAAATCCTTTTAAGAAAATATTAAACTCATAACAAAACCATCGCAAAGGGAATATTTTTGATTTTTTTAACCCCCTCCTCTGTTACTAAACCGGATTGAATAGCACAATTTATAGATTTTTCTCCAATAAAATTAAAAGTTGCATCTTCTTTGGAAAAATTCTGGAGTATTCCCAAAAGCTCCTGCTTTGAAACTTTTTCTCCATTAAAAAAATTTTCCTTAACCTCTAATTGGAAAATGTCCTCTTCAAATTTCTTTCCAAGTAAATAAGAATCACATACTGCAATAATCTCTCTATAAGATTTATGAACTTTTACTAACATAATAAAAAAATAAAAAAATTTAAAATAGGATATTAAAATCCTTTTTTAGCTTCTCCTGACTCTATAGCTTTTTGTGCATTCTCTTTTGACATCATTACTGCCATTGAAGTTCCACAAACAGAACATTTTCCTTTTGCCATAAAACCCCCTCTAACTGTTTGACTAATAACTGACTCATTCATATCTCTTCCTTTTTGTTTGCATTTAACACAATATCCTTTAACCATTTTTTATTATCCTCCTTCTAACTTTATTTAAAATAATGTTATAAGTATTTTTAAAGATTTACATAAGGAATTTTAAGAGTAAAATTCTGAAATTGAAGAACATTCATAAATTTCATTAGTTGAATCTGAAATTTTACAATTTTCTCCATTAATAAAAGGGCTTATACTAACATAATCAGGAGAATTAGAAAACCCTATCACTAACAAATCAACAGAATAAACTTTTCCAGATTCTCTTTCAGGTAATTTAACTGGATTTAGATAATTACCAGATAAATATCTTAATCCATTTATTGCAATCAGATCATTAGTTAACTCAAAACTTTTTGTTTCTCCAACAGAATCTATTAAAATTATCACCTTGTCTATATCTACATCTCCTATATTTAATGAAAAATAAAACTCATTACTCGTTGAGTTATAACAAGTATATGAATTACTTAATGTTATCTTATCTTTGTTTTGAAAACAAGAACTTGCTTTTTCTGTTTCTTTGATTAAAATATCTTTTAAAAAAAACAATACAACTGCAACAGCCATAATCACAAATAATACTAAAAACAAAGTTGCTACAATATTTGAAATGGCTCTTTTTTGCATATTAATTTATCTTTCCTCTGATAGGATATTTTGCACCACAAGCAAGACAATTAATAAAAGAAATCCTTTTTTGAGGATCTTTAATTATTTCTGTATCAGGTTTTCCACATTCTTTGCATAAAATAAAACTCTTAGCATATTGTTCTATTTTTTGGTTTATCTTCAAACTTGGAATCCTAATATTTAAAATAAGCTTATCTCCTTCTTTATACCCTGAAGTTGCAAGTTCTCTAAAAAGAAATTTCTGAAAATGCTCTGGAGCTCTTCTTATATAAGAAACAATTTGGGGGAAATTAGTCAATATTGTTTTTTTACCCTGGAAATAACCTTTAATTTTTGGAATTTCAAACCGATTGTTAGTTTTATCTACTTTCTTAATATTTTTATATGCTTCTTCTAACATCTTTTCATAATTTTCCATATTTTAAATTCGAAATAAAAGTTTATAAAGTTTTTATATTGAATCTATTATGGAAATAAAGAACATAATCCTAGGAATTGCTATTTTAATACTAACTATGTTTGTAACTATTTATGGAATAAAAGTTATTCTTCCTAATATTGAACGTTCAGATTTTTGCGGTAAAATGGTGTATGTTCAAAATACAGAAGGAGATTGTTTAGATGTAGGAGGGGTTTGGGTAGAAAAAGATGAAAATATAGAATATGAAAAAATTCAAGTTCCTAGTAAAGAAAATTGCAAAGAGCCTCTAGGATGTTATGAAGATTATGATTCTGCTAGAGAAAAAAGAGCAAAAAAAGTATTTTATATTATGCTTCCTTTAGGAATTTTAATTTTAGTTATTGGAGGATTTTTATTTTATCTAGATGCTGTTGGAGCTGGATTAATGGGTGGAGGAGTTGGAACAATTGTTTATGGGGCAGGAAGCTATTGGCAATACGGAGGTAATCTTTTCAGATTTATTCTCTCTTTATTAGGATTAATAGCAGTCATATTTCTAACTTATTGGTTTAATAGAAAATTTCATAAAGAATAATTATTTTTTATTTCAATCTTAAAGTTTCAAGATTTCTTGGAACATTTGTTTCTATTCTATTTATCTTATATAATGCAGAAGATAAATCAAGACATTTTGAAACCTCTCCGTGATTAAGAATTATTCTTTTTGGTTTAGGTTTCATATTATTAAAAAAGGATAAAATTTCATTTCTTCCTGAATGAGCACTGAAACCTTCAATTGTGTTAACCTCTAAATTTATTTTAACATTCTCTTCTTTTCCATCAACAATCATTTTTGTCTCTTCAAGGCCATCTTGAATTTGTCTACCTAAAGAGCCAACTCCTTGATAACAAACAAAAATAACTGAATTCTTTTCATTATCTGCAAACTCTCTTAAATATTCAACTGATGCTCCTCCAACAAGCATACCACTTGTTGCCAGAACTAAACAAGGACCTCCTTCAATTACTTTTTTTCTTTCTTGAGAGGAACCTACCCTTGAAAAAATTTCTTGTGTAAAAGGATTTTTATCCTGGAAAATCTCTACTCTAACTTTGCTACTTAAAAAATCTGGATATGCTGTATGGATAGCATTAATATCCCAAATCATTCCATCAATATAAATGGGAATTTTGGGGAGCTTTCCATTTTTTATTGCATCTTGAATAACAAGCATTGTTTCCTGAGCACGACCAAGACCTAATTCAGGCACAAGAATTTTTCCTCCTCTATTAATTGTTTTTTTAATCAATTCAATTAATTGTTCCTCTGATTGAGCTCTTGGAGGGAGAATATCTCTCTTTGAACCATAAGTTGCTTCTGTTATTACTGTTTCAACCCTTGGAAAATTAGCATTGGCAGGATCCAAAAGCCTTGATTTTCCATACTTATAATCTCCAGTATAAACAAGATTATGACAACCATTACCAATATTTAGATGTGTTATTGCTGAACCAAGAGCATGTCCAGCATTATAAAACGTTAATCTTATATCAGAGGTTACATCAGTTACCTCATTATAATTTAAACAAATACTATGTTTTACCATTTCTTTTATATCTGAAGAATTAAACAAGGGCTGTGCAGCTTGTTTATATGCAACTCCTATAAAATCAAGAGATAAAAGCGCAGCAATATCCCTTGTAGGAGTTGTCATATATACTGGACCTTTATAACCCATTTTATATAAATAAGGCAATAAACCAACATGATCTAGATGAGCATGACTTATTATAACTGCATCTAATTGACTAATGTCAAATTCAGGAATATTAAAATAAGGGAATTTATCTTTTCCTTGAGATGCAACATCAACTCCGCAATCCAAAAGAACCTTTGAATCAGGGGTTTGCAGTAAAATTCCACTTCTACCAACCTGCCTTGCTCCACCTAAAAAAGTTACTCTTATCCAATTATCTCTTTTTTCATCATTAAAATCCTTATAAATTTTCTCCCCTACTGAATTAAGAAATTTTCTTCTGTAATTATTATTTGCATAAAGAACTTCTCTTACATTCTCGGTTATTTTGCTTTTTATTGAAGGAGACCTTTGAATCTGTGGTGTCCAAATAGTTGATTTTCTTATTTCTTCAAGAATAAATCCTTGTTTTCCTATAACTAACCCTGGTTTTTTAGCTTCAATAACAACAATACTTCTTTGTTTATCAAAGATAATATTTGTTACTTCTGCATCTTTTGGAACAATTTTATTAATTTTATCAGTTGTTTCCTCTTCAGATAAAAGGATTTTTTTATCTGCTCTTAATTCAATTCTTTTCTTAATCTGATTTACAATTTCCCTAATCTTTTTTTCACCATCTTTAAAGAAGTTTTCATTATCTGTATAAAGAACAATATTTGCTCCTTCAAAATTCGCTTCAGTAATACTCTCCCTTAATTGTTCAGTTATTTTTTTTAGAATATTCATTTTAAAATTCTCTTTTTATTTTTTAAATTTTATTGGTCTTTATACTCTGAGGAAATCTCTTGTGAAACAACCTTTTTTATTCCCTCTTTTGTTATTGTGAAAATATCAATTCCATAACCTGAACCAATATCCCTTTGTGTTGATGATTTCAAAGCTTCTTTTGCTAATTCAATTCCTTCTTTTATAGTTATATCTTTTTTATACTGTCTTTCAAAAAGCCCTAAAACATAAGGCATACCACTTCCATAATTTGCATCATACTCTCTTACCTCTGAAATTCCTCCAGCAGGATCAATAGAAAAAAGTTCTGAAGAACCATCTTCATTTACTCCCCCAATTAAACTTCCCACCATAAATTGTAACATTGTTGGCTGTCTTATAGATTGGTAGATTATTGTCGCAGATAAATTTGCAGCTTGTTTAACTGTTGGCCTTGATTTTGACCTTAATTCTTTTAATTTTAATTCTGCTGCAACTAACTTAATAGATTTTTGAATATCTGCCACCATACCTGTTCCAGCAAAAAGAATATAATTATTTACTTCTTTTATTTTTTTAGAATCTTTACTCATCACTATTGTTCCTGCAGTGGATTGCCTATCTGCAGCCATTATAATTCCATCTTTGCAAACTATTCCAAGAATAGTTGTTCCTGTTTTCAGAATTGAATTTTTTAAATCATTATCCATTTTAATAGAATAAATCTAGAATTTCTAGTTTAGATTATTGAGAATAAAGCATATTTAAAGTTTTTGGTAAGAATGACTTTAGTGAAATCATTGATAAAACTTCTTATTTTAAGTTTAGGTTTATTTGCCTTCTGCACAGGTAAATACATTAAGACTATTATTTAAGAATCCGAACTTACTATCAATATACAAGCGAGCTCCATTAGTAGTGCTAGTATCAAAACAAAAATTACAATCTTTTCCTGGAGTTAAAAAGAAAAAAGTTTCCCCTGGTTCAAACTCTTGTATATGAGCTTTTTGAGTTGGAAATCCCTGAGAATTCAAAGAAGATAGTTCAGCATAACAACTCTCATTTAAAGAATCCTCTAAAGGTTCTCTATTAGTTATAAATTTTCCTTTTTCATCTAATCCCACAACTGTCTCTAAATCCAATCCTTTAAATCCTGAACCTTTTACAAATTTTCCATTTAACCAAACCCAACAATCATGATTTAACATATTAACATAGTCCTTTAAATTCTCTCTTTTAATTAAATCTCCAGAAGCATAATATAAAACAGATTCTTCTTTTAAAGCATCATTAACATTTTTATAATGAGGCATAAAAATTCCAGGAGTTGGAACAGTTAAACCATCTTTTAGAACTTTTTTAATTGTACCCTCTTGATTATTCCCCCCATAATTTTGTTTTATAGAAATAGCTCTTGTTGCTTTATTCCCTTCTTGAACCAAGATATAATCTGTAGGAATTATTGAAGTGGCAGTTTCGAGAAAACCCACCTTTTTTGGGAATGTATAAAGTTCTCCATTTTTTTCTACAAAAACTTCGTTTGAGGTTTTTCTAATTTTTCTCTCAATTATATTAATTGCCATTATTTTTTCACAATTCACCCCCTCTTTTAAAGATTATGTAAGTGTTAGGAATTTATAATTAATATCTTTCTATATAATTAATTGAAGTTTAATCAGAATAATCCCCAGAAAATTCAACCTTACTTATTCCTGCATCTTTTCTGAATTTTATAACATTTTCAACAAAACCTTCTATTTTTGGACCATGGCTAACAATAATAAGTTGCTTTACATCAAGCTGCTGTAAAACATCACGCATTTTGTCTAATTGAGATTCACTGAAACCATCTGTAGGTTCATCTAAAATAACTAAATTTTGTGTTTTTATCTCACTTAAGACAGAATTAATCACTTGATTTAAAGCTAAACGATAGGCAAGAGCAACAGCTGTTCTCTCCCCGCCTGAAAGATAAGCATAATCAATTTCATAATCTTCTTGCTCAATAACAGGGGTAAAATCATCTTGTAAAAAAGTATTAAAAGAATCTGAAACAAGCATACAAAACCATTCATTAAAAAATTTAGAAAACTCAGATTTTAATTTAATCATAACATTTTTTTCTATAAAATAAATAAGGGAAATAAATTTCTTTAAAAGCCAATTTTCTAATTCAGAAAGATAATTTATCTTAATTTCAATCTCTTGTGTTTTTTTTATTTTTTCATCAAGTTCCTTAATCTGCTTTATAAAAAATTCTATCTCTTTTTTTAATTCAGCAATTTTTATTTCGGAATTTTTCTCTTGCCCAGAAATTTCATTAAAATTATTTTTAGTTATTTTAAAGATATTATCAAATTTTGACATTTCCAAGATAGAACTTTTCAATTTTTCAATATGTTTATCAAGTAAATCTATATCTTTAGTAAATTCACTATTAATTTTTTTTATATCCTCAAGATATCTTTGTTTTTCATTAATCCCTTCCATTTTAATTTTTAAAATTTCTAATCCAGAAATTTCTTTTTCTTTAGAAAAAATAGATGAATTAATTTCTGAAACTTGAGCTAAAATAGAATTTTTTTCTTTTGTTAATCTCTCTATTTTTTCAGAATTATCCTGAATATTTGAATCTAATTGTTTAATAACATTTAACTTATAAATTTGGTTTACATCCTGCAAACAAGTGGGGCAAACTTCTATATAAGTAATTTTTTCCTTTATTTTTTGATTATCTTTATTTTTTAAATCAAAAGCACTTATCTTAGAAGAAATTTCAAGAATTCTTTGATTATCCATTTCTTTTTCTTTTTTATAATTTCCAATTTCTTGATTTAATCTATCTATTTTTGAAAAATCAAATTTCAACTGCTCAAGTTCTTTAATCTGGGATTCTATCTGATTAATTCTCTTTAAATTATCTGAAAAAGAATCTTTTTTAGTTAAAATCATTATTTCTGTTTTTTCAATTTCTTGACTAAACTTATTTTTTTCCTCTATTTTTTTAGAAATTTCTGAAAGTTCTTCTTCAATCTTTTTCCTTTGTTCTCTTTTATCAAATAATTCTTTTTCAACAGAAATAAGTTCATATTTTTTTGAATCAAGTTCCTTTTCCTTTAATGATAAAAATTCTTTATCTATTTCAATATTAGATGTAAGAGCCTGTTTTATTCTTTTTTCTTCTCTTATTTTAGAAAGAACAACTGAGACATTTTCTATTATTGTTTTGTATTTATCAATTCCAAAGATATGCCTTAATGTATTAATCCTGGTTTCAGGATCTTGGAGAATTATCTGCTTCATTTCTTCCTGAGGAGTATATACTGTAAACTTATACAAAATATTTTGTTTTTTTGAAAATTCCATTGGATAATTTAATAACTCCAGAACTAAATTCTTCAATTCTGTGACAGAAATTTCTTTTTTCTCTCCATCTATTGAAATAGAGCAGAAACTTTGAGAGATTGTCTTTCCTTTCTTCAAAACTCTCTCAATAATTATATCTTTATCATTTATCTCAAATTCCAAAATAACCTTCCCTTCATTTTTACTATTCCTTAATAAAGAAGAGCCTCTCTGTCCAGGTTGTAATCCAAATAAAGCAAATTCTATTCCTAAAAGAACTGATGTTTTTCCTGAGCCTATATCTCCAGATAATAAAATAGAACCTTCTGGAAATTCTATTTCTTGAAATTCATAACTTCTTATATTTTCAAGGATTATTTTTTTCAATATCATTTTAAATTAATGAAATGTAAATTGAGATATATATAAAATTAGTTGTAGTAAAAATCTATATTACTTATAATTAAATTTTTTATTGTAAGTTTTATGGTTAATTATGTCGCGTACAAAAGATATTATTTCTATTTTTGTTTCTCCTTCTGTTAAGGTATATAACATCCTCCAGAAGTTTGGGAGCTCAACTCTAAATAAATTTGTCACATTATATTTTTCTTTATATTCTTTAGGAATTAATCTTTTTAAAATAGGGTTTCCATAATGAGGATTTATCTTAATCAGTTCTGACTTTTGTTTTATTGAATTCAAAATCATCCTCTCTGTTTTTGAATTACTAGATTCTTTACTTAAATATTCATAAACTTCTCTTGCTTCAGAGGAGAGAATTATTGTTACTTTCTTCATATTTGCAAACCTTTACTAATTGCTTTTTTTAAATTTGGATTTGTATTGTGAATCCAAGTTATTCCATTAAGTGAAGTAAAAATTTTATTACTCTGCTCTAAATACTGAAGAATAAGCATAAGGGTATTGTGATTAACTTGTCTAGGAAGATTTCTTTTAAGTTCTGCAATAGAAATAACACTTTCATTTGCCTCTTTCAAAATTTTTTCTATCATAATTACAGTATTAAGTGTTGGCCAATGAATTACTTTTCTTCCTTGTACTAAACTTGACATTTTAATAATTAATAGTTATTTACTTGTAAATATTAACGATAAGTTTGTATTTAAGGTTTTTGGTTTAAATTTTATAATTAATTTTTTTATTAAATCTAAAAATATTAATTACAAAGGAGTAACAAAAAGAAAGATTTATATAGCCATTATGTGTTTAAAAAAACATGAAACCAACATTAATAGAACAAATAGGAGTAAAAAATAAACCCCTGCCTATGCTTTTAGGAGAAGAAAGTTTCTTAGAAAGAAAAGATAAGCCTTTATTACAAGTTTTAACATATAGGGAAATTTTCAACCCAGAAAAATCAAGAGAAACTGCCTTGAATATTTTAGAAAATGAGTCTTTGAAAGAAAGAGGAATTGTTTATAAAGGACATCCATGGAAATTTGATGAATTTAATAATCCTGAAAAATTAAAAAAAAATCTTGATTATTCCCAAAAAGAATTTGATTTTCTTAGTGTTTCAGGGACTTACATTCCCTGGAAAGGACCTTGGGAGAAAGGCAGAATTGTAGATAATTTAGAAAAAAAATATTGGGCATATTATGGATATTTTGTTGGAGGAGCTTCTATATTATCCTTAGCATCAGGATCTCCTTTTTTAGGAGTTGGAAGTGCATCTTTATTAGTTTTTGCTTTGGTAGAAAAAAATAGAAGAAACAAAAAAGAGATAGTAAGAATTAAATTGAATAAATTAGAAAATGCAGCTGATTCTTATAATACTATCCAAGATAATTTAGAAAGAGCAGAAATTGAAGTTTATTCCCCAGATTCTGCAAAGAAAATTTTTGGAAAAGTTAAAGAGATTCGAAAAAGAAAAAATAATCCATATGAATTAAAAAGTATTAATTTAAAAAAAGTGAATAAAGATTTGATAAATTCATACGATAATTTCTTAAGAGCAAATCCTTAATTTAATAATAATTTATAGAGAGTTGGAATTGATTTTTCAGGATTTTCTATCTATTTTATTAATTTCAAAGGAGTAACAAAAGAAAGATTTATATAGCTATTATATGTTTAGAAAAACATGAAACCAACATTAATAGTACAAATAGGAGAGAAAAATAACCCTATACCCATGCTTTTAGGTGAAGAGAGTTTATTAGAAAAGAAAAACAATCCTTTGTTACAAGTTTTAACATATACAGAAGGATTAAAACCAGAAGAAGCAAGAGAAACTGCTTTGAATATTTTAGAAAATGAGCCTTTGAAAGAAAGAGGAATTTTCTATAAAGAACTTAAATGGGAGCAAGAATTCTTGAATAATTCTCGTAAATTGCAAGAAAGTGCTAAGGTTATTCCAAGAGAATTAGATTCTTATAGTTCTATTTCAAAAATTTATCTTCCTTGGAAGAAAGGGGAGATTCGGTTTGATTTAGCTAAAAAAGCAGGGGCATTATACGGAGAAGTTATAGGGATGTATGGTTTGACTTTAGCATCAATAGGTTTTCCTTTTTTAGGACTTGGAGTTGGAAGTGCATCTTTATTAGTTTTTGCTTTGGTAGAAAAAGATAGAAGAAACAAAAAAGAGATAGCAAGAACTAATTTAAATAAATTAGAAAATGTAGTTGATTCTTACAAAAACCTTGAAGATAATTTAAAGAGAGCAGAAATTAAAATTTATTCTCCAAAACCAGCTAAAGAAATTTTTGAAAAAGTTAAAGAGATTCGAAAAAGAAAAAATAATCCATATGAATTAAAAAGTATTAATTTAAAAAAAGTGAATAAAGATTTGATAGATTTATACGATAATTTCTTAAGAGCAAATCCTTAATTTAATAATAATCTATAGAGAGTTGGAATAGATTTTTCATGATTTTCTATAATAGTTAATCCCTTTCCTTTAAAATAAGTTGGTCTTTCGACCACATTTTTTCTAGGTCGATAATGATCTATTTTATCTAAATTTGCTGCAGTAAATTTTTCCACATTAAAACCTAAATTTCTAGTTATTGAAAATGATTTAAGAAAAACCTCAGGCATTATTACAGCAGAACCTAAATTAACCACAACTCCTTGTTTTAATTTTGAAATAGAATCTGTTAAAATCTTAAAATCATTATATGAAGAACTCCCTAATGCTCCTGCATCACATTCAGGATGTTCATAAATTATCTCAGCCCCAATTGCAGTGTGAACTGTGAGAGGAATATTTAACTTATATGAATGATAAAATAAACTAAATTCTTTATACTTCAAATTCATATCAGATATTAATTTGCCAATAGAATATCCTAATCCAAGATTCTTTTTAGAAGCTTTTTTTGCAGCTAAGTTCAAATAATGCCCTGTTTCTTCAGCCATTCCAAAACTTCCATCTTTAAGATTTTCTAAAACATCTTCTGAAGTTGCACCAATATAAGCTATCTCAAAATCATGAATTGGAACTGCTCCATTTACTGCAATATGAGTAATAATATCTCTCTTCATTAAATCAATAATAAATAAAGATAAACCTAATTTAATTGCATGTGCACCCATCATAAAAATAAATTGCTTGTTATTTTTTCTTGCTTGAGTTATTTTTTCTGAAAGTTCAATCAAGTTTTTGTTATTAGATAAAATTATAGGGTCTGATAAAGAAATTATATTCTCTAAATTAAATTTATTTTTTCTCTTGCTTAAAGAGATAGTTTTTATTTTATTAAAATCCATTTTAAAACTTCAAAATTTTTTTTGCATCATCTAGTAAACGAGTATTAAAATTTTCAGTTGTTTCACCTTCTTGTTTTTCAATTGAAAAAGAACTCATTAATTGATATACCAGATTGTTAAATTCAGAAGGATTTTCTTTAGAATAAAATTTTATTGCTTCTTCTTCAATATTTTCTGTTTTTTCTTCTTCTATCTTTACTTCTAATTCATCTTCTTTTGTTTTTAAATTATGAATATTTTTTAACAAAAAATAAGCTCCTTTTTGCTTTACAAATTCTTCTATTTGCGAAAATCTAATATCTGAATTTTTACTATTTTCAAGCTCTCCTCTTAATCTTATCAAAACAACTTTATCTTTAATATCATACTTTCCAATTTCAGAAATTATGTAATCTGTGGCAACTAAAGCATTTTTTATTTCAAATTCAAAACTTTTAACAGATTTTACTTTTATCTCTACTCTTTCAAGTAATTTTTCTTTATTAGTATCAACTATATAAAAACCTCCAAAATTAATATCTTCTAGTTCCTGAAAATTATTTGGAAAAACTGGTCCTGGATAAACAAAATTTTCATATCGAAAATCAATATGTAAATGCCCCATTGCATAATAATCTGCCTTTGGAAGCTTTTCTTCCTCAATTGCATCAATAGGTAAAGAGCCTTTTGCTTTATCAAGAGTTGTGTGCAACATAAGTATCCTAAACATTCCAGGAGAATCATTAATTTTTATTCTTCTTAAATCATTTATTTCTAACCCGGATTTTTTTCCAGGATACCCATAGATTGCAACCCCTTTATAGATCGTTGGGTGAAGAACTATTTGATTATTTCTTTCTTCAGAAGTTGCTTCTTCAGGGTCAAAAGAGGTTACATTTTTACAAAAACCTGCTTTTTCTAAAACATCAAGAAAAGTTTTTCCAGAAACAGAATAATCATGTGAACCTGCAATTATAAAACATTTTAATCCAACTTCATTTAATCTTTTAAATTCTGCAAAAGTTTTTTTCAGTATCTCAATTGAAGGAAATGCAGAATCAAATAAATCTCCTGCTATTAAAACAAAATCAAGTTTGGATTTTAAACATATATCTACTGCCCTCTTAAAAGATTCTGAATTTAAATCCTGCATGGGTTGTTGCTTCCACCCTCCAAGATGAACATCAGCCATATGTGCAAAGCGAACCATAAAATTTGCAAAGATTTTGAATATATAAAATTTATTGTTATAAATAAGGGGTTTGAATAATTCTTTTTATAAAATATCAAAAAATTTGGTAAATTATTTTCCAGTTAATTCCCAAACATAAATTTCCTCAAAAAATAATTTCTTTTTAGCTAATAAAATTTTTTTATAATTTAACCATTTAATTCCTTTTGTTAAAGAGCTTGTAATTAAAAATATCTTCCCTTTATCAGTTAAATGAAATTTTGCTTGTTTCAAAAATTTATTAACTATTTCGGAGCCTTTTTTCCCCCCGGTTGTGGCAAGTCTCGAATCTCTTGGCTCTCTTTTATCTTCTGGAAGATAAGGGGGATTAAAAATAATTAAATCAAACTTAGATTTTATATTTTCAAATAAATTTGATTTCATACAATTAAAACCTAATTTTCTGCAGTAATCAACAGCATTTAAATTTATATCACATGCAAAAATATTTTGTTTTTTTATTCCTGCATTAAAAGCTGTTTGTAAATTAATTCCCCCTCCACAACCCATCTCTAAAAATTTCAAATCAGAAACTCTTAATTTTTTAGTGAGTTGTTTTTTCAAAATTTCTGAAAAAAAATAAGAATCTTCAGAAAAAGGATAAACTTCACACATTTTAAAAATTTTAGAAAGGTTAAGAAATAAAATCAATAATTTTATCTTTAAAAAAACAAACAACTATTGAAACACCTAATAAAAAAATCACTACATATAGAAGAATCATTAATAATCCATTTTTGCATTTTACAGGTTTTTCAGAATAATCTGAAACTTTTGGTGTATTATTTACTGGTCTTTTCTCAATTTTTTGAGGTTGCTCTTCAAATTCTTGTTTTTTTTCAGTTTTACTATCTTCTAAAAATTTCTCTTCTACTTTCTTTTTTTCAATTTTTTGGATTACTGGTAATTGATTTTTCTTCTGAATTTGATCAATTTTTGGAATTGTTGGTTTCTGCAGTTGCCCTTGTTTATCCTCAGAAAAATTTATTTTTTCCCCATTAAAATCCCCTTGATAAAGTTCTAATGCAGATGCTTCAATTTCTTCTTTTACATATCCTGCATTATAAAAAGACATCATTGCATCTTTTAGAGTTTCTCCTTTTGACAATGCAGCTCTTAATCCGACAAGAATTTCTTTATTCACCATATAACTTTAATTAATTAAAGTTTAAAAACTTATAGTTTAATCTCATGATTATCTTGCATAAGATGAACTTCTTTTCCAACCCTATAACCCATTTCTTTTGCAAGCTCTAACATTGGAATTAATTGTTGTGTAGAACCATGAGAAGGAATTATATTTTCTGGATTCACAATTAAAATTAAATCTCTTAAATCTTCTCTTCCCCCATGACCAGAAACATGAACATTATCAAAAATCCTAACACCAGATTTTTTAAGCTTTTTATCCATATTCTCCTTATTTGCGATATTTATCGGAGCAGGAATTGTTTTTGAAGAAAAAATTATATTATCATTTGATTTAAATTCAAAAGGAAGTTTTCCTCTCGCAAGCCTGTCCATTATACTTCCTGGTTCCCCTTGATGTCCTGTACAAATAACTAAAGAACTTTCTTTATTATTGCTAACTTTTTTAAGGATTGAATCTACCTGTCTTTTATAGGTTCCAATCTGGATATCTTTTTTAAAAGGACATAAACCAACTTCTTGAGCAGAAGAAAGATATTTTCCCATACTCCTTCCAATAACATAAACTTTCCTGTTAAGTTTTTTTGCAAAATCAACAATACTTTTTATCCTTGCTATATGTGAAGAAAAAGTTGAAACAAAAATTGCTGATTTTTCATTTTTTATTGTTAACATAACCTCTTCAAGAAGAGCTCTTGCAACTTTTTCACTAGGAGTTTTTCTATTTTCTCCTGAATATAAAGAATCTGCAATTAAAACTTTTACACCTTTTTTAGAAAGTTCTTTTAATTTTTCATAATTAGGTGGAAGCCCTAAAATAGGGGAATTATCAAGCTTAAAATCATTTGCATAAAGAATAATTCCTTCAGGAGCATGAATAGCAATCATTGCTGTTTGAAGAGTTGAATGGGTTATATTAATAAATTCTACTTTATAATCTCTTTTTTTCCCCTTTACCATAAAAGAAGAGTTTGGATTTACTACTTGAATTTTATTTCCAAAAACTAGCTTATCATCTTTCATTATTCTTTTTAAAACAGAAATTGTGAAAGGAGTTCCTACAACTGGAGCATTATATCTATAAGCTATATAAGGAACTGCGCCAACATGATCTAAATGAGCATGCCCAATTAAAATTGCACGGATTTTTTTTCTTAATCCAAGCCTATCAAGAATAAGATCATCGGGAATAGCACCAATTCTTCTTAATTTTTTTTCAGAAAGAGGTTGTTGTACTGTCTCTTCTTCTTGTAATTCGACTACTGCAGGAAGAAAAAGGCCTGCATCAAGCATAATAGCATCATCTCCCAAATCTATCACAGTCATATTTTTTCCTACTTCATTATATCCCCCAACTGTATAAATCTTCATATTAAATAAAAAAAACATAGTTTAAAAATGTTTTAGAATTATATTCAAATTCTAATATGAATATGCTTTAGTGAAACAATTAATAATATATTTATTTCAGAAAAAATTATTTACTGAATAAAATAAAAGTAATTAATAAAAAATTAACTATTAATAAAACTCCTAAGATGGAAATTGAATTAAACTTATTTTTTGTATTTTGGGTATATAGAAAAAGATTATTAAAATAAAGGCAATTAATAAAAAATTATATTGCATCTAAATTCTAAATCTTAAAATAGCCCCCATTCCTGAAAGATTATAAAATTGCTCTCCTTCTGTTGTCTCTCTTGAAACTATTTCTATCTTGGCAGAGATTTCTTCTGCAAGTTTTTTTAATTCCTTAAATAAAATTTTTTTATATCCTTTTGTAAAAATTAGGGTTTCTATAGCACCATATTGCAAAGCTTTTCTTATTTCAGATTCTTTATAAACTACAAGTTCAGAAGTTTCTCCAAGAATTCTGAAAAATTTCTCAAGTAATTTTTTTTCATAAATTATTTCTTGATTAGCAAGTAATTCTTGTGATCTCTGAACTAATTCATTTAATCCTGTTTCAGATGAATCTCCAATATCTACTCTTCCAATTACTTTTTCTTTAAGTTTTGTTTTTAAATAATCTCCATCAAGAAATTCATCTTTTGTAGGAACAGGCCCACCAACAATTATACCTCCTAATTTAGGCATTTCAAAAAAACTTTTTTTCATCTCTTCTGCAATTCTTTTATAAAATTCCTTTGTTAGGTTTTCTGTTATTCTATGAAATCTCTGAGAGGAATTATGAACAATTAACCCATTAGCTATAAAATTATGATTTTTAGTTTCAATATCAACAGTACAATTAAACCCAATATTTTCAATTTTATTTATTTTTACTGCTATTAAATTTGAATTATAAAACATCTCAAGTCTTCTCTTTAAATCAATATCCAAAATTTTATCCAAAATTTTATTCTTAAAAACTTCTTTGCTCATTTGCCTTTTATTACAAAAGAAATAACCGCAATGAAAACCTCTCGTATTTAATCCAGAATTTCTAATTATTTTTGCAACTTCAGACCCATTTACTGCTAATTGCCTAACCTTATTCCTGTTACTTCTACTTTTAATTAGTTTCTTAACTTTATCTTGTTTTTCTGACGAGGAAAATTTGATTGTATTACAAAATTTTTTTAAAGATTCTAAGTCATCAATTGCTAAGGTATACCTTAAATTATTGGAATAAGGATTTCTTTTATTATCATATTCACTAACTGAAGAAATAACCCCTAACCTCAATAATGCAAATTGAAATTGTTTTGCTAAAGTTTTATTGTTAATTCCAAATGCAATTTTGCCTTTAGAAACATATCCTTCTGCATCAAAAAATCCTGAAACAAATCCAGAAAGAGATTTATCAGAAGATTTTAAAATAATTTGTGGAATTTTTCCTTCCAAAGTTTTATTTTTGTCTGGAAAGATTTGTTTAAATAATTGACTAATTATTCTACTATACACTCTCAATTGCCAATAATTTTTAGATTTTCTAAACCTTAAATCAGAATGAATTTCAAAAATTTCCTTAATTAAATTTTTATAATAATTTGCAAACTCCTCTCGTTGTTCAAAAAAGGTTATTCTATCCTCTTCATAACTTCCATCTCCAAGATAATAACCTAAAATTTTTGCTAATTTTTGATTAATTTTTTTTGGAATTTCAACTTTTTTAATATTAAAAAATTGTTTAATTTTTGGATAAAAATCTATTTTTTGATCTTTTAAATCAAGATTAATTTTCTCTGGAAAAATTAAATAATCTCCTTCTTTAATCTCACAAAGAGGTTTCTCAACTATTCCTTTATCACATCTAACAAAAAAAGTGTGCTCTTTTGAAGCATTAATCTCAAATCTAGGGTAAGCAGTGATTATCTTAAATAATTCTTTTTTATCTTCCCATTTTACAACAAGCGGAGTTTCTTCTATTTTCTCTTTATTAAAATTTTCAGAAATTATTATTAAAGGATTATGGGAATCTTTAATCTCAATAATCTCACCATTATTTTTCATGATTAATGTTTCAGGACTTAAGCATTGCCCTCCAGCCCTTATTTTACTTGGAATTCCAGAAGTCATTTTATGAAGCATCTCTATTCTTTTTCCTTCAAGCATCCCAATAGTGGCTTCTTTTCTATCCATGACTAACAATCCAAAAACTTCAGAAACTTCTAACATAAATTCTAATGCTTCAAGAACAAATTCTTTATCACATCTATAAAGACGAGCTTTAAGAGGTATTGGGGGTTCAATCAACCATAATTGCAAATCACTCTGACCTTCTACTTTTGAAACATTACCAGAAAAAACCGCTAGTCCATTTTTAGGAGTTTTTTTAAGACCTTTAAGTTCACGAACAATTTTTTCAAGAGCCTCAATAACATTTTTTCTATTTGAAGCAGATTTTATATTTTTAGCTGTTGCTTTTTCTGCCTCTAATTGTCTCTGAACTGTATTAATATCATAATTCTCAGGAACATAAACTGTAATCAATTCCGTATGTCTTCCTTTGTAATTTTTCAACTCTTCAACAACTTCTTCAAGCTCTTGTTTTGTTAATATAGTCATATTAAAGAAAAAAGAATAGAGTTTTTAAAAGTGGTGAATCAAAGCTTGGGTAAACAATATTAAGAAAATATTTATTCCATAAAAAAATTAATTATTATAAAACTTCCAGAGGGAAAATTGGATTAAATTAATTTTCTAAATCTGGATATATAAAAAGAAAAACATTAAAAAACAGGTTTTTAGAAAAAAATCATTAAAATAAAAAGAATTCACCAAAGCAGGGATTAGTAATCATCTGGGGGATTTAAGCAAAATAAAGATTCTATATTAGAATAATCCAATAAATTGCTTTTTTTATTTGAATGCATTTCATATTGTTGCTTATCTATATATTTAGCTCTTCCTAAAAAAGGCTCTTTAAATTTAGAATCTATAGCAACTATTAGTTCTCCTTCAAGAGATTTTATAGTCTCTGGAAGGATTCCCTTAAATCCTATAGGAAGAAATCCAAAAATAAGTCTTTTGATTAATAAATCTCTTTCTTTTCCTTCCATATTTAATTATTAAAGTTTAATTTAAATAAATTTATATCCTGGAAAATAAATATTCTATAAAGAAAGAATAATTAAATAGCTGTAAATTATTAGGTCAATGACAAACAAAAGACCAACAAAATTAAGTTACATAGAAAAAACTACTGGTTTTTCTGTATCTCATGTTTTAGAAGAGCTCCCAACTTATGAATCTTTTTGCAAAACTGTTTCAAAAGATAAAAGAATTTTAGTAAATGAATCTTGCTCTACAGATGAAAAATGGTTTCCGGGGATTGTCAATATACATCAAAGAAAAATTGGAATTGCTAAAAATAATATATATGCTTTTCTAGATGGAAACTCTATCTGTGCTTCTGAATTTTATGATTGGGCTTTCCAAGCTGAAGATAAATCCAATAATTCAATGATAACTGGCCTCTATAAACAATATAGACCGATGTTTGCATTTGAAGGCAATTATTCAGTTCTTAGTAAAGCGCCGTTTGTAATATTTGCATTTGGTATAAATATTAATCACGAAAAATTGGAAAGAACAATGAACCAATTTTTTGACAGCACAAAATTAAACCCAAAAAAATTATCAGAAAAAGACATCTTAGATTTTAATGCAAGAAAAAGAGATATAATAACCTCTATAGATGACGCATATGAAAAGATGCATAGATTCAAAGATTTTTCTGCTGATTTTGGATATGAATTAATGCAAAAGAATCAATTATATGATCGTTTTGTTCATGGTGCTGATTTTGGGGCATAATATTTTTCTGTTCTAATCCCAACTTGCATAGGTTATTCCAATAACTTTGTATACAAAGAAAAATTCAAGTAAACAAAGACTTCATTAAAAAATTCTTGGGGATTCTCTTTTCTTCATAAAATAAATTTTCAAGATTTTTTAATTCAATACTATGGATTTTAAAAGCATTCTTTTGCCAAAATTCTAATCCCCCTTTTGAATAATCTCCAAATGGTTTATACAATTCTCCAAATTTTAAAGTATCTAAAGAATTTCCAATTTCATTGTTAATATAAATTTGCCAAAAGGGATTATTAGGGAGAAACCAAATAGTCATTAAAGAGAGTTTATCATTCTCCCTTCCTTTAAAATCAATTAAAGGTTCAGAGAATTCAAGGGAAGATTTATATGAACTAATATTTAATTTTGGAGGAAAATAAAGAGAATAACAAGAATTGTTAAAATTTGCTTTTGTTTTAACAGTAATCATTTTATATCCTCGCTTTTTTTTCAAATTTTTTTGTGACATTTCAAAAGAACCCCTTATCTTTATATTTTAATGACAGAAATGTATTTTAAATAAATTTATATCCTGGAAAATAAATATTAAATAGAAAAAATTAAATTGCTTTTACCTAAGAATATATTTTTCATAACCCCGGATATCAATCCAGTTTGTTACAGATAAAGAATCCCATATTTTAGAATTAACCTCACAATATTTTTTCTCTCCATCAAAAATTATCCTTTTTTCAGATTGATTAAATCTTGCAAAATTACACCTTATAGCTAATCTATCATTAAAAATAGATTTTACTTCATAAAGAACAGCTTCATCTCCTTTAAACAAAACAACATCCCCTATTTTATAAGGTTTTCCTTCTAATTCTTCTAATTTCATAAAAATAATTAATTATTTTTCTTTTTTAAAAATTTATATTGTTTAAACTATCTTAATTAAACTCTACATTAAACTTCCCCTCTTTAATCTCTTTGGCATTTGTAACATTTTTTAAATCAGGTAAAACACTTTTTAATTTATCTTTATCTTTTTTACTAATTGACAAAATAATTTCTGAATTCATTGGTTTTTTTGCTTTTGTTTTTTCCTGCCTAACTAGAGAGATAATCTCTGTAAGAGCATCCCAAATAATTTTTTCATTATTAACTTCTTTTAAATTAAATAACTTAAATTCTGGCCATTTAGAGAGGTGAATAGATTTATCTTTTTCATATTTCTTAAAATAAGTTTGATAAATCTCTTCTGTAATAAAAGGAACTATTGGAGAAAAAACATTTATTATTGCTAGAAGAGAAGTATATAAAGTATATTGGGCAGATTTTTTTTCATCTTTATCCCCATTATAGATTCTTTTTTTAATAATTTCAAGATAATTATCACAAAAATCTTTCCAAAAAAATTGTTCTACTTCTTGTTTCACTTTTGAATATTCATAATTTGAAAAATGTTTTGTAATACTTTTTATTATAACAAAAAGCTTATTAAGAAAAATTCTATCCAAAATTTCAAGATTTTTTGGTTTTTTAAAATCATAATCTTCTAAATTCATAAAAACAAATTTTGAAGCATTTGTTAATTTTATTATGAATTTTTTTCCTGAAATAACATCTTGTTCCTGATAATCAAAATCTTTTCCAAGTTTTGAAGAAGCTGCCCAAAATCTCATAGCATCAGCACCATATTTTTCAATAACCTCTTGAGGCCTTATTATATTTCCTTTTGATTTAGACATTTTCTCTCCTTTAAGTGTAACAAAACCAGAAATAGCGACATCTTTCCAGGGATTTTTATTAAAATGTAGTCTTGATTTAACAAGTGTATTAAAAAGCCAAAAAGAAATTATTTCATGTGCCTGAGGCCTTAAACTCATGGGAAATATTTTTTTTGAATATTTTTCTTCAACTAATCCGGCAACAATCTGTGGAGTCATTGATGAAGTAAACCAGGTATTAAGCACATCTTTTTCAGGAATAAAACTTTTTGATTTGCACTTTGGACATTGTTTAACATAAGGTTTATCTTTAAAAGGGTCTACAGGCAAATCCTCTTCTCTTGCTAAAATAATCTCTCCACATTTTCTGCAATACCAAACAGGAAATGGAATTCCAAAATGTCTTTGATTAGAAACCAACCAATCCCATTGTAATCCTTTAACCCAATTATCATAACGAGTTTTCATGAATTTCGGATACCAGTTTAATTCAGCCCCCCAACTTAACATATCTTTTTTAATATCAAGATATTTCAAAAACCACTGCTTTGTTTTAATAAATTCTATTTCAGTTCCACATCTCTCGTGAACATTAACAGGATGAACAATTTCTTCTTGCTTAACTAATAAATTTTGCTCTTTTAAATCACTAATAATTGCTTTTCTTGCTTCTTTAACTCTCATTCCTTTATATTTTCCAGAAATAGAAGTCATTTTTCCCTCCTTACTTATAGCTTCTTTTATTGGAAGATTATAAGCTTTCTGCCATTCCATATCTGTTTGGTCTCCAAAAGTAGCACAATAAGCAATACCTGTTCCTTTTTTAGGGTCTGCTCTTTTATCTTCTAAAATTGGAACTTCAAAATTAAACAAAGGAATTTCAGCTTTCTTCCCTTTTAAGTGCTTATATCTCTTGTCATTTGGATTATAAAAAACAGCAACACTTGCAGGAAAAAGTTCTGGTCTTGTGGTAGAAATAATTAAATCTTCTTTTCCAACTTTAAGTATAACATCAATAAAATTTGAATGTAAATTTTTATCTTCAACCTCAACCTGAGCAACACCTGTCCTGCATTCTGGACAATACATTGCAGGAGCATCTCTTCTTTCCATTCTTTTTTTCTTATATAAATCTAAAAAACTCCATTGTGAAATTATCCTGGAATTTTTTTCAATTGTTGAATAAATCATATTCCAATCACAACTTATTCCTATATTTTTCCAATCTAAAATAAATTTAGGCATTTCCTTCTCAACAAAATTTGTGCAAAGAAGTATGAAATCATTTCTTGACATTTCTTTTGACTTAACATTATTCTTTCTTTCAACAAGTCTCTCTGTTGGAAGTCCATTATTATCTACCCCAAAAGGATAAAAAACATTATAACCAATCTTTCTTCTAAACCTTGCTATAAAATCTTGTTGTGAATAAGAACATGCATGCCCAATATGCATCTCTCCAGAAAAAGTTGGGGGCGGGGTGTCTATAGAAAAAACAGGTTTATCTGAATCTAGATTAAAATTATAAATTTTCTCTTTTTCCCAAAATTCCTTGTATTTTTTTTCTATTCCAACGAAATCTGGTTTATTTCTGCGCGAAGGCACAGTCTTAGATTTCGTGGAGCCAGAAATCAAAGATTTCTGAGCGTCTTTAAAATCAATTTGGTTTTTCATAATAACCAATCAAGATACAGGAAAGTTATAAAGTTTTCTTAAGATAAAATCTTAGATTTTCCCTTTAAAAAAATCATTAAGAATTAAATTGATAAATAAATTTTATCTTTTAATAAAATTTCCCCTTTACTAAAGACTTTGCTCTTTTCCAATAAAACCAAGCTCCTAAAAAAACAACTAATCCTATTCCAATAAAAACTAAACCTGCAATAGAAGTTGTAATTAAAAAATATATCCCAAATCCGAAAAGCGCTATTGCAATAACTGCTGTAATAATTGCTTTTATTCTCAAATTCCATCCACTAAACTTATATGTTGTAGATAGAATTTTGCTTCCTGTGCTTTGTTCATCTTGCTTAGGCACTATATTTTGTTCCATTTTTTTAAATTTTTCCTCTTGTTTTTTTTGATAATTAAATAAAAACCAAGTCATCCCAAAAATTAAGGCTCCTAGTAAGGTTATTATGATTTTAATACCCCAAGTTGATTTAATAACTTTTCCTTCAACATTAGTAATTTCACCTAAATCAAACCACAAAGCAATAACCATGAAAATATAAACTAAAGAAATAAAAATCAATTTAATAAATATTTTTTTATTTGAGGCAACCATATTTTAAAAAAAACCTTTTTAATTTATAAATACTTTCAATCAATTAATCCTTAAATAATTCTATGAGTTTTCTATACACAATCTTTTTATACTAATCTCCTCTTGAAATATTATGGCTCAAGAAAATGTTAATCTTCCAGCAGGATTTGGAGGACTTACAAGGTTTAAAGAAGAATATGAGAGTAAATTTAATCTAAAACCTTCTCAGGTAATTATGTTTGTAATATTAATAATTGTATTTAGAATTAGTTTAGAATTTTTGATTAAACAATAAAAAAATGTTTCCAGAATTAAACCCAAAAAAAATGCAAGCTGTAATGAAACAGATGGGAATCTCCCAACAAGAAATAGATTCTTCTAAAGTTACAATTGAAAAAAATGACGGGAATAAAATAATTATTGACAATCCTTCTGTAACTAAGATTCATATGCAAGGACAGGAAACATTTCAAATTGCAGGAGGCTCTATTAGGGAAGAGAGTTCTAAACCTGAAATAAGTAAAGAAGATATACAAACAATTATTGAAAAAACTAATTGTTCTGAAGAAAAAGCCAGAGAAACCCTTGAAAAAACAGGGGATTTAGCTGATGCGATTATGGAATTAAGTGAATAATTTTTTAAAAATTTTTACAAAAATAGGGTTATTTCTCGAATAAAATGAAACTTATATCTGTTAAAGATTTAATCTTATGGAAAGTTTCTGCTGGAAATTCTACTTTTGCAGGAGATTTAACAATCCAAGTTTTATCTCTTAAGGTTATTTCAGCTGAACCAGTAATAAAATAAATTATTTCACGAACATTTTCAGAATTATCACCTGCAATTACCCCTTTATACCTATAAAGAATTTTAAAATTATCAGCTTGATAAGTTTTACCCTCATCATTTTCTTTAATAAGTTCTATATCCATTTTATAAATAAAATAATCATTAGTTAAATAATCTTTGAAAATAAAAATATTTGATTAATATCACACTAAAACTTATTACAAAAAATTAAACTAAAAATATACAACCAAATTACATAAAAACTTATAAGGAATATTATCTTTTTACAAAAAGACTAAAATGGGAGATAAATCAAAATACACTTTTGAGATTAAACTTAGATATTTAAATTCAGACTTACTAAGAAAAAATAATCATTTCCAATCAAAATTAGAAGAGACAATTCAATTGGGAAGAGACAGTGGAATTAATATTGAAATTGGAATATATCCGGAAATAACATCAGAACTAAAAAATAAAGTAGAAGTTTATTTTTCTAATAAGACTTATAAGGGATTTAAATTAAATTTTAATCTAAAAAAATTAGAAAGATCTAACTTAGACCCAGCTACAATTTATGCTGTGACAGAAAAGATTGATTTTAAAGAATGTGTGGGAGATGATGAAAACTGGGAAACTGCCTTAGCAGATATTGGAAAAGAATTTGGTGTATACTTAAAACCTAAATATTTGTTTAAAGAAATTTAAGAACAATTATCTAATAAATTATTAAAAATTATACTAAATAATATAAATCCTTATAAAATCTATTTTTTTTATTGTAAAATGGTAAGCGAGCTAGATTATACTATAAATATAGAATTAAAACATCTAGGTCCAGAAGGGCTTAGTGATGATAAAGAACTTTTATTAAGTTTAGAAAATATTGTTGTTTTAGCAAAAGAGAAAGGAATTGATGTTAGAGTTGATAAATATCCTGAAATCACATCAGATTTAATAGATAAAGTTGGAGAGTATTTTACTAAAACTACTCATTTAGGATATGAAGAAAAGGCTGGAAGACTTAAACTCAAAAGATTAGAGATATCAACTGTAGATTCAGATATTATTTATGCAGTAACAGGTAAGGTCCCCCTAGATTTAAAAAGAGATTCTAAATGGGAAGAAGGGTTAGAAAACATCGGAGAAGAGTTGGGTGTATTTTTAAGAGTTAATTATTCTTCTGAGGATTAAAAAATATATTTAACCTAAATATCTTACTTTTCCAGGATAAGGTTCAAATACAATTCCCTCTTCAATAAACTTCTGAATTTCCTGGTTTATTATTTCAGGTGAAATTTCTTGAAGAGTCATTATTAATTTATCCCTCTCTATCCCCCCCTCAACCTCTGCATTTTTTATAGTCCCAAGTATCTTGTCTTTAACAGCAGTAATTTGCTCTTTGCCCAAAATATCTTTTCCTTTAGATTTTTGTTTTTCAACTTCTAATTTTCTTACCAAAAGATATTTAGGATCACTTTTTCTTATTATTTCAGGTGCAATATAAAGTTCATTATTATAATTTCTCAAAAGTCCTATCACAATAACTGTATCTCCTTGATTTAAATCTTTAAATTTCAAAACATCATCTCCAAAAATTTTCAAACTTATCTGCCCAGAACCATCATCAATTTTCAAAAAAACATATTTTTTCCCTGTTTCAGAATTTTCATTTTCAAATACCTCTATGATATTGCCAATAACATTTACTCTTATTATTTTTTTATCACCTAATTCAAGAAAAGAAAATCTATCTCCCTCCATTATAGTCTTGCCTATTAATAAATCTCCAATTCTTTTCTTAAATGCTATATTTCTCTTAAACTGATCTGTCATTTTAAATAATTGTTTTTAAAACTTTTTCTATAATATCACTCTCAGGAGTAGATAAATTGTTTTTTAAACTTATATATTTAACATTAAATATTTTTAATATTTTATCAAATTTTTCCTCAATATCTCTTTGAAATTTTTTATTTGTTGATCTTATTTTATCCTTTGTTAAAAACCCTTGTCTAATTGGAATTTTTAATAAAGAACTATATGTTTTTAGATGAGCCCTAATCAAAGGTTCTAAAAAATCAGATCTCCCAAATTTATTGACATAATAAACATAATAATCAATAACACTTCTATCACTAACTAAAATATTACATCTTTCCTCAATTTCCATTTCAGAAGTTATTTGTTTCAAAATCATCCAAATCTGTGATTTTTTTGTAGTTTTTTCATTTATGGGAAAGGGGCATTGCCTAGCAATTTCACCTAAAAAATCTACATCAAATCCTCTCTTCTTTAATTTAGAAACAATTTCATGCACAATAGTTGTCTTGCCTGTTCCATGTGTTCCTATTAATGCTATTTTCATTTTTTAGATTTATTTTTATTGTGTTCTACTTATATAACCTTTACGAGGCTCATATAAATCTCCTTTCTTTTTTAGTTCTATAATTGCTTCATCAATATCTATTTTTTCCATTTTTCCTTCAAGTTCATTTTCAATTTCTTTAAGGGGAACCATTTTTCCTAATTTTCCCTCTAATTCTATGATTATCCTATTAACAACCAAAACCCTGCTTCTTTGTGAGGCTGTTTTTCCTAATTGTATCTTATCAATATCAAATGTTTTTGATTCATAATCATAACCCACTTGCATTAGATAATCTCTCATTATTTTTATAGCAATTCTTGCATCATCTTTTGTTACTGTATGACTTAATCTTATCTTTGCAGAAGCCTGAGACATTCTTATTAAAGCTTCTAATTGTCTTGCGGAAATTGGAATAGGTCTTATAGCACTTTCTGAAGATACAGGTTTATTTCTTAAATCAACATAAAATTTTTTTATTTCAGAAGAAGCTTCATCATTTAAAATAGGTTTTATTCTCTGTTTTGCATAAGCTACATATTTTCTAAAAAGCTCTCTAGGAACCAGCATATCACTTGTACTTTTTTTATGTTCAGCCAGAACATGCAAGGCTATCTGATCATCTTTTTTTCTATCCGGAATATCCCTTAAAGTAAAAATTATATCAAAACGATTTATTAAGGTGGGAGGGATATCAATTTGTTGAGCAATAGATTGATAAGGGTCAAATCTACCAAATTTTGGATTTGCTGCTGCTAAAACAGAGGTCTCAGCACGAAGTGTGGCCTGAACATTTGCCTTGCTTATTGTCACAGTTTGTTGCTCCATTGCCTCGTGCATTGCACTTCTATCTTGAGGATCCATTTTTTCCAACTCATCTATACAAACAAGTCCTTTATTTGACAAAACCATTGCTCCTGCTTCTAAAGACCATCCTCTTAAATACTCATCACGCACAACTGTTGCAGTAAGGCCTGCTCCAGAAGTAGATTTTCCTACAACATATCTTCCTTTAGGAGAAATATTTGCCATAAAGGTTAAGGTAACAGATTTAGCCACCCCTGGATCTCCTACTAAAAGAATATGAATATCTCCTCTTTTTTTCTGCCCATCTCTTGATGTTTTTGGAACACCTGAAAATAATTGGAGGACAAGAGATTTTTTTATTTCACTATATCCCCATACACTAGGGGTAATACTGCTAGCAAGTTTTTCAAATATCTGGGGATCTTCAGCAAGTTCTAATATTTGTTTTTCATCTTCTTCTGTAATATCAAGGTCTTCAAAAGTTTCTTCTAAAGGAATTAAATTAATTGCCTCAATTGCTATTTCAAATCTTGTTGATAATCCTCCTGTACTTAATGGAACAGGAACTTCTTTTAATACCCCTATAACTTTTACCCTGCTTCCAGGTGTTGTTTTTTCCTCCATTTTTGGCTCAACTAAATCTTCTTTTACAAAAACTGTAACTCTTTTTGGTTGTTCTCCACCTGACAATGATTCAGGGGATTCTTCAATTATTAATCTTTGAGTATCAACCATATCTTTACTAATAAGTTTAAAACCACCTTTTCTTCCGCAAGAACATCTTGAGGGTTCTCTAAATTTTTTATCAATTTGTAAAACAGAAATTACTGTCCCGCAACTAGGACATTCAAATTTAGCATTAACTACCTGGGGCCTTACTTCAGAAGCTTGTCTGATAATACCCTCTACTGTAATCAGTTCGTTAATATGCTTAGAACGAATACTTCTAATTTTAATTTCTTGTGATTTGGAAAGATTATAAAGTCTTGCCCTTACATTGCTCACAAGCCCTGATTCTTCTATTGCTAATTCAATAAGCTTTAGAGTTTCTTCAGGATTTGTGATTATTTCATCAGAAAGACCACTAGAAAACTCAGTAATTTTCATAAAATCAATATAAATAACATTTGCTCCTTCGCGTAATGAAGCCCCTATTTCTTTTTTATAAAAATCAAAAAAATTCTTAGATTCACTTATTATCTCATCTTGTTTAAGTCTTTTTCCTTGAGTTTGTTCAGGCATAAATAAAGAATAATTAATTGATTTTTATAGATTGTTATTGAAAAAAACAAGTTTATTAATAAGATTATCTATTAATTGGTGGTAAAAATCATCTAATTGCATATTTCCATAAAATCTCAAAATGACTTTTATAAGATTCAGCTATCTCTTTATTTTTAATTAAAATTACTAAAGGTTTTTGAGTAAGAAGATGAATTGAAACATAATCTCCAAAAATTCCGGTTGTTGCATTACTTTTTATATCGAGATATTTAAATTTTATATATTTAAGTGAATTCATTTCATGAGATTCATAATGTTTAGAAGTAATGATTCTAGCAGAATAACCTTTATTTTTCAATTTCTTTGATTGTGATTGTAATTCATATAACAAATCATATGCCTTACCTGTTGCTCCAAATATACATAGATTTTTGTATTTAATCATTAATCTGAAAAAAGTCTTTAATCCTCCTTTTCCTTCATATATTTTAATTTCATAAGGAGAGTCTTTTATTTGTTTGATTTTTTTTAATTGAGAAATTAATTTTTTTGTTAAAAATTCTTTTTCTTTTAGGGAATTTAATAAATTTTCAGGATTTTCTGATTTGAAAAACTTTTTATTTGATTTTATTACATAACTAATCATACCTTTTTCTATTAGATTATTCAAAAGAGTATAAACCAATGTTCTATCCATAGAAATTTTTTTAGCGATTTCATTTGCAGATAATTCTCCTTTTCTAAATAATTCTAAATATACTTTTGATTCATTCCCAGTTAGTCCTGATTCTTTTAGCCTTTCTTGGAATTCATCCATAAACTAAAAAATTTTTAGAACTATAAAAATGTTGTTATTATTTATAACAACTTAAATTTAAAAAGATAAATTGGAAAAGAGTTTTTATGAAAATAATAAAAAATTTAGATTCTCTATCAATAAGTAAAGATTATTTTAAAAATGAAGATTATCTTAAAAGTACTGGTGAATTTGATGCATATAAGGAACGAATAAACAGAAAAATTCAAAGGAGAAAAAGAATAACAATTGTTGTCCTCCCGTTATTAGTTATGTTAGCTGGATATACTTATATTGGGTATAGTACTTCAAAATATCTTCATCAAAAAGGTTTTTCTCTAAAAGAAATAGAAAATATAAGATTTGTAGAAAAAGAGGATTCTATTGATCCTTTAAAATTCGTAACAACACCTGGGAGAAAGTTATACTATCATACTCATAATATTGAATAATTACTTTAAATATTAAAAATGGAGATATTTAATATAACAAATTCATTATAAGAAACGGTGAATAATTATCTGCGCAGCACGACGCAAGAGCATTCTTTATTTGAGCAACCTGTATTTTGATGTTTCAATTAATGCAATTCCTACAACAAGAATGATTATTTGAATGGATATTGGAATATCCTGATTTCCTAAGAACATTAAAATTGCGCTAATTAAAATAAATATAATCCCTATTATGAATTTAATTAAACTTTGTAATTTATTTTTCATATAATTAAAATATACTTGGATTTACAATATTTTTTAGTTTTGTGCAACATCACAATTAAGGAACATAAAGAACTCAAGCTGAAAGAAAAATTTGGGAAAATTCTGCAAGGATTTTCTGTTTAATCTGCTATTCATTTTCCCGAGCGAATGAAAGGGGGTAAGATCTTACAAGAATATTTTTAACTAGGTAAAGGAAGTTTTTTCTTCGGTGTTAAAAGAAATTTAAATCTCCATTTTTTAGTATGAGAAAGCGAGCGATTTATTTTTCAACAACAAAAGTCTTATATAGTTATACAAGTATGTATAACCATGCCACAAGCAATGTTAAAAAGAAATATTTTACATTATCCTCAATTAGACACAATTTTGAGGATGGAAGATTTTATTAGAGAAAACTCTGGAGAATACAAGAAAAAAGCTCTTTGGGAATCCCTACCTAAAAAAATGATTTATCAGACTTTTTGTGTAATTTTCGATTATCTTTCAGAATCTGGAAAAATAGCTCAAGACAAGGAAGGATGGATTGTTTGGATTTGGAATCCAGAACTCGTCCAAAAATATCTAAATAAACCTAATTTAAGTTGGAGAAAATGAAGTCGGAAATAAAATTTGCAGATGAAAAAATTCAGAAGAATTTTAAAGAATTAAAAGATTCCAAGACAGAAGATAAAAAATTATATAAATGGATTTGTCAAGCTTTTGAAAACTTAGAAGAAAATGGTTTTAGTGGAATTAGAATACAAAAAAGACTAATCCCTAAAGTTTATATTAAAAAATATGAAATAGATAATTTATGGAAATATGATCTACCTAAAGGATGGCGTTTAATTTATTCTGTAGCAAATGGAGAGATTAAAATTTTATCAATTATTTTGGAATGGATAAGTCATAAAGATTATGAAAGAAGATTTAAGTATTGAGATTCTTCAAAGTTGTCTAAAAATTCATTTTCAAAATTAATTTCTTAAAATTCGTATCCTTTATAATGAATAAATCCAGATCTAGTAAAATTATTGTTTGAAACTCTTACCCTTCAATATTTGCCCTGATTTATTCTTAAAAAGAAATGGAATTTTTATTAAATATAACCTCGCGATTAAGAGAAATCATGCGTAGCACGATTTGGGTGTAGCGGAGTGCAACGGAGCAGAATTTTAATCGCTGTTATACGTTTTTTCTGCAAGAAAAAATCGCCGAAGGTGAAAGTATGACGCAGATAGGCACACTATATTAAAAATTAAATAGTAAAAATATCTATATAAATAAATTCCAGAATATTTATCTAGGTTTATAATTTTCCATAATTTAGAATGAAATATGGAATAAAAGTTAAAACATTTCAATCTGCAGGGAGATATCAGCACAAAGTATATGATATTGGGGTAAAGCCAGATAGAGTTGGGGAACTCAGCAATGATTTTATTGAAGCTCAAAAAAGAGTGAATGAAAAATTATGGGATGAATTGCCTTAAGGAGCTACAGGATTAGTTACTATAATACAATATAAGGCTCCAAAAAAATAAAATTAATATTTTTACTATTTCTATAAATAAGTGCCTACAGAGCAATATTGCGTTTAACATATATTACATCTACTTTTTATAATTCTTCAATGCAACCTTAACATCTTTTAAAAGTTGTACCATGCTATGTTCAAGTTGCTGTTTATTTTTTGTTCCAGTGCAAACAAGTTTTCCATTTGTAAAAAGGAGAAATGTTGCATTTGGTTCTAGTAATTTATATACCAAACCAGGGAATTGCTCAGGCTCATATTCTGTATTTTGCATTTCAATAGCAAGAAAATTTAAATTAAGTTTTAAATTTATTGAACCAGAAGCCACAATATTTTGAACAGTAATTTTTGGTTTTGCAGTTATATTTACATTTATTTTTCTCAATTGTTTTATAACAGCTTCAAGAACTTTTCTTACCTGAACAACAGATTTTGTTCCAGTACACACTATATTCCCTGAAGAGAAAACAAGAACAGCTGATTTTGGCTCTTTTATTCTTAAAACTAAACCAGGAAATGTTTCAGGATTATATTCTGTATTTGGTTGTGTGCGAGCAAGTTTTGTTAAGGGGATCGGTTTTCCTAATGAAGTTGTTGCTACAATATTTTGAATCTTGTACTCGCTATCTTTTTTGTTAGTCATTTTAATTACTAAAAAAAATCTATTTATAAATGCTTCGACGGGAAATAAAAATTATTTACTTAAAAAATAAGGTGTTAATAAAATTATTAACTACATAATTATCCTGAAAATTTCTATTTATAATATTAATAAGGACTATTAAATAAAATATTTATTTCAGAAAAAACTACTTATAGCATAAAAGAAAAGTAATTAATAAAAAATTAGTTATCAATAAATCTCTTAACAAAAAATTTACAGAATTAAGTTTAGGTTTACTAAAGACCAAAATAAAAATATAAAAATTGTTATAAAAATTTACTCATTAAATTTTTTATCAATATATTCTATAAGATTGCTTCCTTCAATTCTTGTGCTTGCAGGACCAATTCTTATATAAAAATTCTCATTATCTTCTTCTTTTAAAAAAACAGGAGATTTACTCCTTGCACATCTAATTTCTAAAATAAACTTATTTTTTATCTTTACTAATTCAAAATTAATTAAAGAAATGTATTTTTTTCCTATTTTTTCCTTGATAAGATTTGTAAAATGTAATAAAAACTTATCATTACTTGAAAAATTATCTTTATCAATCCCAATTATCTCCCCTTTATCTCCCACCCCAATCAAGAGAATTCCTCCTTCAGAATTTAAAAAAGCATTTATAGTTTTCAGGACAGCATATTCAACTTTTTTATCAATTTCCTGAGTATACAAATTTTTTCTTAGTGTAGATTTGAACTCTAAATTACCACTCTCTCCAACCTCTAATAAATTTTCAACATCACTAACTGTATTCTTTTTCCTAAAGTGAAGATTTGGATTTGATTTTTCAAACATCTCTATTATTTTTTTAAAAAAAGAAATTCTGCCCCTCATGTAAAAATATCCAATAACCGAAGCTATAATTGAACCAAGGGTAACTGAAATCATTAGATTCATTGTAAAAATATAGATATTATCACTAAGTGTATGTTTAAGTATAAATTTCAAACAATATTTGGAAAGTTCAATTAAAAATCCTGTTGTAACAGAAAAACAAAATGCAAATAATGAAATAAATAAAGGGTCTTTTTTTATTTTTCCATTTGAATAAAGAATTAACATAATTAAAAAACCAAAAAATCCCATTGCAATACCAAAAAAAATTGGTGTGACTAAACTGCTAATTTTCCTTGAAAAAAATGCAATAATCACAAAAATTAACAGTAAAAATTCAAATTCTTTTGGAATTTTTATTTTATGACTTTTCTTAATTAATTGGGGAAGAAATAATAACAAAAGCAATAACAGACTAATAGACATCATATGCCATAAATTATAATAAACACTGCTAATCACAGAAACAAATAATAAAAATTTTAATATAACTGATAAAGAAGTGTTTATTTTTCTGGTTTTTTTATTAATCCAGTTTAAAAATTTCATTAAAATAAAAGATTTCAAAGTTTAAAGATTTTTGGAAAAAAGATTTATATACTCCTATTGTTTTTATGAAAATGGTAAAAAAAGAAGTTTCTAATTTGAATTTGGCGAGGAAGAAAGGAAAAGGCACTAAATATTTTAAAAGAGGTCTTGTAGGGGTATTATTGACATTAGGACTTCTTGGTGGAGCAACTAAAGGAAAACAGCTCTACGAATTTAGAAAAACTGAGGATGCTTTTGCTGGCGAATACATTCAAACAGTATTACCTTCTGTGGGTATAGAAACTAAATATAAAGATAAAAGAGATACCGAAGCCATTAGACTCGTGGGTGCTGAGATTTTTGCAAGAGAGGCAAGTACAAGAATAGGTGGAAAAAAAGGAAATCCTCGTTATGATGGGTTATTCGTTGCTGCAGATAAATATGCTAAAGAAAGAGGCATGTCTAAAGAAAATGCTTATGGAGAATTAACATTAATTGTGGGTAGAAATGGGGATTATTTTAGAATAGCAGATCAGATTGATGGGGAAATAGCTAAAGGGGCTATGAGCACAAAAGGAGCATTGAGAGTAATTGGAATTGCAGGATTTGTAGGAGGAATTATCTTCATTGCACCAAATATCACAGGCAATATTGTTTCTGAATTTTCAAAGGCAAGTTCAAGCATGATAGGACTCGCACTTCTTTTGATTGGATTTATTTTAACTGCTATTTCTTTTAGAAAATAAGAATAATTCTGAACTTTATATTTTTAACTTTTTTAAAAAAATACTAATTAATAAAAGTATGATATAATTTTCTTACCTGAGATGTATCTCTTTTAGGTTCAATACCCTTAAAAAAATATTCTTTTCCTTTAACCATTTTTAACTCCCTGCCATTTTCACTTAAGAATATTATTTTAGAATGATCGTCCACAAAAGATTGATATATATCTTTTTTTTGTGTCTCAGTTGCATCTTCTAAATTCATTTTAAAAATATTCACAATTTTATAATTCTATATCTATTTTAACCATATTTATAA
>Ga0307990_1000469_pt1 | contig 36073 bp, 26 predicted proteins | sample EllFjometagen129_FD_203168 | JGI IMG/M metagenome (GOLD analysis project Ga0307990, IMG submission 203168) | Marine microbial communities from Ellis Fjord, Antarctic Ocean - #129 | ecosystem: Environmental > Aquatic > Marine > Unclassified | place: Southern Ocean | collected 2014-10-08
ACCTCTAACCTCTAACCTCTAACCTCTAACCTCTAAATTCTAACCTCTAAATTCTAACCTCTAACCTCTAACCTCTAACCTCTAACCTCTAACCTCTAACCTCTAACCTCTAACCTCTAACCTCTAACCTCTCTCAACTCCCCCCTGTTTTACATACCTCCCCGGGCATAGGGAGTTGCATCCTGCCCAATGAATTCACCTTTCAGGAATTTAAAATATCCGGTAACGGCAATCATAGCAGCATTGTCGGTGGTAAACTGGAATTGTGGGATGTAAGTTTGCCAGCCCCATTCAGATCGTGCCGTTTCCATGGCTTTGCGCAATTCCGAGTTGGCAGACACGCCACCGGCAATGGCTATTTCTTGTGTGTCAAATTTTTTTGAAGCAAGCTTAAGTTTTTTAAGCAGGATTTTAATGATGGTTTTTTGTAGAGAAGCACTTAAATCGGCTTTATTTTTCTCGATAAAATCCGGATCGGTTTTCAGGTTGTCGCGCAGGAAATACAGGAATGATGTTTTCAATCCGCTAAAGCTGTAATCAAATCCTTTCATGTTGGGTTCCGGGAATTTAAATTTGTCAGGGTTTCCGAGTTTTGCAAGTTTATCAATAACCGGTCCGCCAGGGTAGGGGAGGCTCATAATTTTGGCCGCTTTATCAAAAGTCTCTCCCGCGGCATCATCGATGGTTTGGCCCACCACTTCCATATCAAAATGATCTTTTACCAGCACAATTTGGGTATGTCCTCCCGAAACGGTAAGGCATAAAAAGGGGAATTTAGGCACTGGTTTTTCCTGGTTCGGGAGTTGGGCAAAATGAGCCAAAATATGTGCCTGCATGTGATTAACCTCGATTAACGGGATGTTGAGCCCCATTGCAAATGCTTTCGAAAATGAAGTTCCTACCAATAGGGAGCCCAAAAGTCCCGGTCCACGGGTAAAAGCAACGGCATCCAAATCTTCTTTTTTTATACCTGCCTCGGTTATAGCCTGGTGGATAACCGGAATAATATTTTGCTGATGTGCCCGTGATGCCAGCTCTGGTACGACACCGCCATACTTTCGATGCACATCCTGGTTAGCAGTAATATTAGATAGTATGGTGGTGTTGTTTATTATCGCTGCCGAGGTGTCGTCGCACGATGATTCTATGCCCAGTATCAATGCCATTGATCAATTTATTTTTTTTGCAAGAATAAGTTAAATTATTTTGATCTTCGCCAAAGTTGAGGCATTTTTGGTTTCCGCAAAATGGGGTTAGCAGGCTGTGAAATTCCATGGCTAACATTTTTCACTTCTTCAATCGAATAAAATGCATTTGGGTTGTATTGATTGATAAGGCCTGACAATTCTTTTATAAGCTTTCGCGGAATAATGGTAAAGATTATCTGAACCGGACTCCGGCTTCCCTGTGCATCCATCAGGGTGATGCCGTAATTTTTCGAGGGTGCACGGGCAAAGCCCGGCATTAAGAGTTAGGAGTTGTGAGATATGAGTTAAAAGTTGGGAGTTAAGAGTGGAAAGTTGGGAGTTAAGAGTGGAAAGTTAAAAGCCCCGAAAAATAGAAAATTTTTAATTTTCGTAATTTTTCGAGGGTGCACGGGCAAAGCCCGGCATTAAGAGTTAGGAGTTGTGAGATATGAGTTAAAAGTTGGGAGTTAAGAGTGGAAAGTTAAAAGCTAATGGTAAATTGATGGTCTGTGTAATCTCCACCATTCATATTAATTTGTTTTGCAAGGGCTTGCAGTTCTTTGTTTTTGGATAGTTTGTATTTATCCCTGGTGGGGAGCATGCTCCCCTTCCCAATGCTTTGTTCCGGCAACATGCGCCGGAGCATGCTCCGGCGTTGCCAAATTCCCAATCACCTTTACTTCACATGCAGCCCGCACTCTTTGCCTTCGGGAAGCTCCCACCACCAGCGGCCTGCGCGCACATCTTCGTCAGGTTTAATGGCGCGGGTACATGGTTGGCAGCCAATACTTGGAAACCCCTTGTCGTGCAACTTGTGGTACGGGATGTTGTTTTTGTTGATATATTCCCAAACTTGCTCCTCGGTCCATTCGATGAGCGGGTTAAGTTTAATGAGGCCATTGCCTTCGTCCCACTCAACAAGTTTTACTTCTTTGCGGGTTACAGATTGAGATCGGCGCAAGCCACTAATCCACACTTCCTGGCCTTCAAGTGCACGTTTCAGTGGAACAATTTTACGTATGTGGCAGCACTCCTTTCTGTTTTCGATGCTTTCATAAAAAAGGTTGATCCCTTTTTCGTTTACCATTTTTTCTACTTGCTCCCTTTCGGGGAAATAAATTTGTATGTTGATTTTGTAACGGGCATTTGTTCTGTCGATGATGTCGTAGGTTTCCGGGAACATGCGCCCTGTGTCGAGGGTAAAGATTTTTGCTTCACGGTCGAGGTTTGCAATCATTTCGGTAATCACCTGGTCTTCGGCACCCATGCTGGAGGCAAAAGCAATTTTTCCTTTGAATACCTCAAGAAAATAGGCAAGTACTTCTTTTGGGCCGGAAGATGCAAACTTATGGTTCAGTGCTTCTATTTTTTCTGTAGTGAAATCGTTCATCGCAAGTTTTTGAATAGTTGAATGCAAAGTTATAATTAAAATGTGGTGTAGTTCGGTTGGATTTGGTGTTTTTGTGTTTTTCAGCAAGCACTAAATAATTCTCAAAATATCAATCTCTAACGATTTTGTAATTATAAACTTTTTTCCCAGCAATTATTCGCAAAATGAATACTCCTTTGGGGATATTTGCAATATCGATTTCTATACCGCCATTGCTGCCTGAATATATTGATGAAGAAATATGATTTCCTGTTATGTTATAAATATTAATGGATGCTTCTTTTATTTGGTCAGTATTTATAAAAAGTTTATTGCTTAATGCAGGGTTTGGGTAAACTTGTGGTGCTCGAGTCTGGTTGGTTTCACCAGCAATACCTTCAACCTTTTCAAATTCGAACCAATTCATATTAAACCCTCCGTTAAGCACACGCATCCTCAAGGTATGAATACCTTTTGGTACTTGCACTAATCCTGATGGAGTGGTTTCCCAGGTTTGCCAGCCTCCGGTTACCGGTGTTGTAACTGTGCAGAGTTCTGTTTCCTCCATATTCTCATCAAGTAAATAAAACCCGATATTCCCCGATGAACTCTGTGCTGCTAACCGAATGTTGATTCGATATTGTTCATCATTTACAGTATATAATAAATAATCAGCATAGTCGCCGGCATCGGTATATCCAATATTAAGTCCGCCGCCCAAGTCGGTACACTCCTCGGTAGCAAGTCCTTCCATATAATGGGATTCTTCTGCCTGTATTATTCTTGGTAATACAAATCTTTTCGGAAGCGAGTTCCGAATTTGTAAATCAGAAAACGACTCCAATGTTTTACCCGATTGAGAAGTGATGGCCTCACCGGTATAGCTAACCGTAATAAGATCAGTAAATAAAATTGGTTCATCAAAATCTAATTTCATTGTCCTGTCTTCTGTATCTTCCATCGAAAGAGAAGTAAATGCTCGCTCAATACCATTAACCTTCAATTGAAATAGGCTCATAGCCCCATTGAGTGATTCCGGATTTATTGAATGATTAACGGCAACTTTTGCTGACTTTTCATCATCAGCTGTTTCCCCATTTAAAGAATAGAACGGAACAGATTCGATATCGCTGGTTTTGATAAACTCAATGCTGCTGATGTTAAATTCCTTATTGTTATCGATATGAAAAGATAAAATGTGTTGCCCTTGACTTATCAAAATGTCAGTTATCTCAATGTCCTGAAAACTTGTCCATCCTCCTGTGGCACTTACCGTTTGCTGGCTTGTAATATCCTGACCATCCATTGCCAGGTGAAATTTGCCGCCATTGTCCTGTGAAGCAACCCTTACTTTGGCCATGTATGCTGCTGATTCGTCAATCTGAACCGTATATTTCATCCATTCGCCTTGTTGTACATAACCAACATGGAAACCGTTGCTGTTGATGGGATCGGTGTTGCTTTCGATGTCAACACCATCGTTGCGATAAGCCCAGCCGGAATTCCAGGCTTGAAAACTTCCGGTGGATTGTGCATAATTTGCATAATCCATATCGTAATATGCTTCGGTATTCCTCCCCAAATCGTAATCGGACATAAAAACTACTCCTGGGATTGTATGCTGAGTGAAGGGAATAATATCATCCGTAGTTACCTGCCTTATTTGTGCATCGCGAACATCTTTATGATAGTGGCAATTTGAGCTGTTTGCATTGCCGGCAAGTTCCATCATTGCAGCATAAGCCTCGTCAACTGTGGGTTGTGGTACCTGCCCCCGCCAATAGTTAAGTATATTTTTATATCCATCGGTGAAAGATATTGAATAATGGCCCACCGTGGTTTCGATCCTTTTCATGGGCCACCACGACCAGCCAATACTATTATCCTCGAAAAGGCTTATGGCCTCCTGAAACCAAACATTGGAGTTTTCACCGCTTTCGCCCATCCACAATGGGACGTTGTATTGCTCGCGCAAATTCAGCACCCATTGTATTGATCCGGGATCGTTGTAGTTCCAGTATTTGTGAAAACTATAAGCCATATTATCATCCCAGGGTGGTGTTAATCCTGTGAAATCGTTGGCAAACCAGTTGCCCTCGATAAACAGGATATGATTGTTATCCACAGCCCTTATGGTGGTGGTAATTTCATCATAAAGGTTCCTGAGCATGGTACCACCCGGAAGATCCCAGTTGGTTTCGTTAATTAAATCATAGCCACCCATCCAGGTTTCATCATGATATCTTTCGGCCAGCTTTCCCCATAAGGCTACTGTTTTATTTCTATTTTCTTCACTTTCCCACAGCGATGGTTTTGTTGGGTCATAATCACTTATGGCGGCATCTGCGCCCTGCCCGCCGGGTGCGGCATGTAAATCGAGGATGAGGTACATGCTGTTCGATTCGCACCAAGAGAGCAAACTATCCACCATTTCGAATCCTTTATTCAGCCATGTGTTTTGTCCGGGCACAGGTTCGTCTTCAATTGGCAAGGTAAACAGCTTGTAGTGCATGGGAAGGCGCACGCTGTTAAAGCCCCGGTTTGCAAGCGAATCGATATCAGCCTTGGTGCAATGATTTGCCAGCCAGGCATCAAAAAACTCATCGGTTTTGGTTTCGCCCATGAGGTCGATGAGGCGGTTTTTAAATTCATGTTGTGTGCCGGCCACATCGCTCGATTGCATCATATATCCTTCCATGAGCATCCAGCCACCCAATCCCATGCCTTTGAGGATAATTTCGTTTCCATTCGGATCGACAATTTTTTTACCATCAGCATTTAAAAAACCCTGCCCGAACGTGGAGGAGACCACTAAAGCAAAAGTACACAACAGGATTGTTTTTTTTATGGATTTTTGTACTTTCGTAAAACTTGGAGTCATGATTAAATTATTTTGTCATTAAATTTTTGATAATTATTTTTTTTGTGATGGTTTGGTTTCCGCGTTTGATTTTCAAAAAGTAAAGTCCGGCACTAAGCCGGGAGCTTGCAATTTGCATTGAATACGCAGCATTGGAATGTAAACGCCGGATTAAAATCCCGCTTGCATCCAATATTTCTACTTCATCGATAATTGCTGTGGATTTGATGTTGATGATATCTGTGGCCGGATTTGGAAAAACCTCGCAGACATCATTTCCCGAAATTACACCATCGGGAATGCTTGTGGCCAGTTCGGGTTCGTAGTAATAAGTAATACCACCGGAGGGGCATCCATAATTGACTTCGTAAAATATGCCTGCAAAAAGCTCGGCAATTCCATCATTGTTAAAGTCGCCCGAAGCTACCGAGCGACCGGCTGGTGCCAGGCCGTTTTTCAATAGACAGGAAGGCGATTGCGCCGGTATTTCGCCGCCCTGGTACAAGTAAAAATCAAAACCATAATCATGGCTGAATCCGGCAATGATATCCGAGGCTCCGGTTTCCATCCTTCGATCTACAAAATCAAAACAGTGGATACCTACCGGGAAAGTGCTATCGGAAATCGCCAGATCGTATTGCGAATTCATATCCGGCCCACCGTAATAAATATATATTGTTTGGTTATGATAGCTGTATTGAATTAGGTCGTTGTAGCCATCGCCATTGTAATTACCGGGCGACATAGCGGTGGTTGCACCATAGCTGCTTCCGTTGGAAACCGGATTTACAAACACTTTGTCATAGTAAATATCCGCATCGGGTCCGCCATAATAAATCAGCGACTGGCCCGCCCCGTTGTTGGGATCGCCCAGGGTAAAATCGTCATAGCCATCGCCATTAACATCGCCGCAGGGCGTGATGGGATGGGCAAACATTATCCCACACTGGGTACATGGTACGCTAATTACCAGGTTGGGCTCAGGGCCAATCTGGCTGTCGCTTCCAAAATAAACCAGTGCTTCCCTCAGGCAGTGGCGGTGTTTGCCACCACCCACTACCATGTCATCAAAACCATCGGCATTATAATCGCCAACGATAGATAAATTGTATCCATAACTGTGAAAAGTGTCATTATCGTGAAGTACTACATCGGCATCCTGATAGTTGTAGGTGCTTTGCAAATCAGTTGAACCAAAGAAAATAAAAATATCCTGGCGTTCCGCAATAAAGCCCCGGGTAAATGCTACCGTATAATCCGAACTATTGGCAATGGCAATATCGGTGTAGCCATCACCATTCATATCGCCCGAAGTCCAATCGTAACAATGGGCTTTGGAAGTTTGTGGCAAGAGATAGCGGATATCGGGCTCCATGTCCATTTGAGCCCCGCCGAAATACACATTCAGGTAGCAGCCACTGCGTGCCAATATGCCCCAGTCGTGGTAACCATCCTGATTAATATCTTCAATTTTTTTGGCATGATAGCCAAATTCCAGATTCTGGTAGGTGTCGTTCCCCGATCTGCCAATGATGACAGGGTTAAGAAAATCGGGCGTATCGCTACCCAAAACAATGGCTGTACCCACGGTTTCAAATTGCAGGTTATCATCATAAGACCAATAATTAAAGGCCAGGTCGGCAAAGGAATCATCATTATAATCTAAAACATCCATTCGACCCACGGTATAGAAAGCTCCGGGAAATGGGCCCTTTAGAAGTAGCTGCTGCATGTTACCCTGGTTGTAATACACAGTTTGAAATCCTTCGCTGGCCACCTGTTCGTGCCCATAGTAAACCGTCACCGTATCGTCTTTGATTTTCGAGTACCAGTCGTCGGCTCCATCATTGTTAAAGTCGCCCGCCATGTACAACATACGCGATGGGCTACCTAATTGCACTTCCACAGGATCGTCAAAATACGGTTCTGCTGCATTGCCAAAACAAACTTCGAGGTGGAATACACCTATCGAATCGGGCACGTAATAGGCATGAGCGATGTCGATCTGTTGATCTCCGTTAATATCGCAAAACGAAGTAGTATAGTGCGATGATGGCTCATGCAGGTAAGGAAAGCTATGGCTTTGTTCAGCTACCATCTCCTGTGCATCCTTGTCAAAATAATACCACTTTACATACCTTAAAGTTGTAAAGTAACTATGCGTGGTAAAACAGAGCTCTGTCATGCCGTCCATGTCGTAATCATAACTCACGAAAAAAAAGTCGCGGGTATCAAAATACAAGGGGTAGCCCCCCGATTCCAAAGTTACGGCAGCGGTATCAGGTCCTGAAAAAACATACATGGTTTCACCCGAGCCCCCGGGGCCGATCAATATCTCGCTTTTACCGTCATCGTTGATATCTCCGGAATAATAAAATTCAAAATCCTCAGGGTAGCTGATCACCAGCGAATCGGTGCTAATTCCTGTGGAACCCCCAAAGCGGATTACACTATGCCCGGTGTCGAGGATATCATCATATCCATCACCATCATAGTCGCCAATGCCAACTATCTGACTATCGTAAAAAACGGAGGCCTCGGGGTCGATGCCCGTGGATGTGGTAATGATCGATTTGCGCACCCGGTCTTTTGCCGTCAGGCTTCGTTCATCGGCGGCAGTGTGGTTAAACACCATATCCACCAAGCCATCGCCGTTGATATCGCCCACCGGGCCGGCCTGATCCAGGGGGAAGTTTACCGCATCGCCTTCAGGTAAGTTGAAAGGGGTGATGGTAGTGGTGGGATAAACAATTTTTACCGAATCGTTTTGGGCATGTATCCATACAGGAACATTGAAAAGCAAAAGGGCAAGAATCAGGTTAAAAGTGTAATTTGTTTTCATTGTTGCAGTTTTTTTGTTTGTAATAATTGTTAAACTATGGGCAAATGTACCCAATAAAATCCCAAAACTCTTGAAAAAACATTTAAACTCATTTTCACCATTTGAAGAAATAATGCAAACTAATATTGCCTAAATTTGCAAATGATAGTAAACACAATTACTTAGGATCGTTTTAACATTAAACGCATTAATATTTTTATACTAAAACATAATTACAATGAATGTACCTCATGTTCAATTAAATATACCGCTTAGTTTCAAACAGGTTGTTGATATTGTAAGGCAACTACCACCTTCCGAAAAGCAACGACTCAGTGAAGTTTTGTTGGCCGATCAAAACATTGACAATATTGTAATACCTGAGGAACAAAAACAAATAGTGCGCGATCGAATAAAAAAATACGAAACCAGTCCCGACAGCTATCTTTCGTGGAATGATATTGAAAGCAAAATGGCTGCACGGAAATGAAATTCAAGGTAGAATATAACCCGGATTTCTTTAATGACTTAGCTCAGGCTGTTGACTGGTATAATGAGAAACAATCAGGATTAGGCGACAAGCTTTTTAGCAATGTTAAGAAGCAAACGGCAAAACTCTCTACTTCTGCCCTGCACTTTGTTATAAAATATGATAACATCCATTGTATGTGCATTGATCAATTCCCTTATCTGGTTCATTACAGGGTAAATGAGCAAAGCGCAATAGTAAAAGTGGAAGTGCTTTTCCATACGAGCCGAGACCCAAAAATCTGGAACGAAAGAAGACAGTAGAAATTTGACCCTATTCCCTGTTTAACCTTTCCATCCCGTACGTACTGGAATGAAAAGTTGCAGCTTGCTACCCGACTTTCTATCGCTCGCCGGTTGGCGAACATAGAAACGTCAAAAAAATACTCGTTAACACTTTCATCCCTATCAATAAGATTCTCAATTTTTTAGCCCGTTTCAATTTTATTCTACTTTTGCGCCATGGCAAATAACGAAGACCTTTTAAAGAAGATAATAGCCCATTCCAAAGAGTATGGCTTTGTATTTCAATCCAGCGAAATTTACGATGGATTAAGCGCCGTATATGATTACGGACAAATGGGTGTTGAACTGAAAAACAACATCAAACAGTACTGGTGGAGAGCAATGGTGCAGTATCACGAAAACATCGTGGGGCTCGATGCAGCTATATTTATGCACCCTACCACCTGGAAAGCCTCAGGGCATGTGGATGCGTTCAGCGACCCGATGATCGATAACAAAGATTCGAAAAAGCGCTACCGTGCCGATGTTTTGGTAGAAGATTATATTGCAAAAATTGAAGCCAAAATAAACAAGGAAGTTACCAAGGCAGCCAAACGTTTTGGTGATAGTTTTGATGAGGCGCAATTCGTCACTACCAATCCCCGCGTAGTCGGTTATAAAGATCAAATCGAAGAAATTAAAGGAAGGCTTTATCCCGCCCTGGACAGCGAGGATCTTTCTGATGTGAAAAAACTCATCGAGGATTTGGAAATTGCCTGCCCCGTATCAGGTTCGCGCAACTGGACAGATGTCCGTCAGTTCAACCTGATGTTTTCAACTCAAATGGGTTCGTTGGGCGATAGCGCCAACACCATTTACCTGCGGCCGGAAACTGCCCAGGGAATTTTTGTAAATTACCTCAACATTCAGAAAACAGGCCGGATGAAAATTCCTTTCGGGATTGCGCAAATTGGGAAAGCTTTCCGTAATGAAATTGTGGCCCGTCAGTTTATTTTCCGTATGCGGGAGTTCGAACAAATGGAAATGCAGTTTTTTGTACGCCCCGGCACCGAGATCGAGTGGTTTAAATACTGGAAAGGGCAGCGCATGAACTGGCACCTGAGCATGGGCATCCCCGAAGAAAGCTATAGGTTTCACGAACACGAAAAGCTGGCACACTATGCCAATGCTGCCTTCGACATCGAGTTTGATTTCCCCATGGGATTTAAAGAACTTGAAGGCATTCACTCGCGTACTGATTTTGACCTGGGTGCGCACCAGAAATTCTCGGGCAAGAAGTTGCAATACTTCGATCCTGAAATTAACGAAAGCTACGTGCCTTATGTAGTAGAAACTTCCATTGGCCTCGACCGTACTTTCCTTGCTGTGCTTACTTACGCTTTCCGTGAAGAAAAGCTGGAAGATGGCTCTGAACGGATAGTGATGAAAATACCTCCGGTTTTGGCTCCCATAAAAGCTGCTGTATTTCCATTGATTAAAAAAGATGGATTACCCGAAAAAGCACGCGAAATTTTCGACAGCCTCAAGATGGACTACTTATGCCAGTACGATGAGAAAGATGCCATTGGCCGCCGTTACCGTCGTCAGGATGCGATTGGAACACCGTATTGCATTACCGTTGATCACCAAACCCTCGAAGACAACACCGTAACCATTCGCGAACGCGACTCGATGAAACAGGATAGGATTGCCATTGAGGAAATTTCGGGGATTATTGCCGGGAGGATCAAGGAGAACAGGTAAGGCAAGAAGAGTGAGAGGTGAGAGGTGAGTAGTAGGCTGTCCACAGTAAGCAGTCCACAGTAAGCAGTCCCGATCCCGAAAGCTTTCGGGACAGAAATCTATGATTTCATCTTTTTTCGAGCCCGCCTTGCCGCCAGCGTAGGCTTTTGTTTAGGCGAGGCAGGGATGTTGAAAATCCGGGATTTTGAATCCTGGGCTCGATCGCATGTTGGCATAGGCAGTGGGCCTGTGGAACTGGCTGGTACCGTAATTTATTTTAGAAACTACTAAATAAGAATCACAAAACTTAACCCCAATGGCCGGATGGTTGTTGGGGTTAAGTTTTTTTGTTTTAACGTTTCCATCCCTTAAGCACGCATAGCCGTCAGGCTAAGCATATTTCCCAAATATGTTACGCAGGCTGAAAGCCTGTCCATAGGACTCCTGCGGAGGAACATCAAAGAAAAGGAATTATTACCATAAAGATTACCAGGCCTTCAGCCTGAAGACAATATTCCTTCTTTGCTAAAGAGGAGCGTTGCTCCTCCTTTTGATATGAAAGGCTTTCAGCCTTTTTTGTAGTATTCACTTCCTCAAAAATCACAAATATTTCCTTAACCTGACAGCTATGCGCACGCACGGGAAAGGGGAGTTGTACTCGGACTTTCGCACGTCCGCTATTTGGCGGACTTCGAGAAATCAAAAAATCGACAGCCTGTATTTCAAAATACTGACTCTGAAAAGTCAGACGATTTGGTTGAGAGTATTAATATACTAATTCGTTCATATAAGTGTGAAGCTCATTATTTATACTTTGTCAATACTTGGTCAATACTTCTTTTTTTGGTATTGTCAAGATCGCTCAGACCGGCCTCAATATCATTTTTTTGCCATTCGTTTAATGAATCCCAAAAATCGGCTTCCAACTCTTTGGTATTTTTCTATATCAAATAATGATAGATTTGAAACAGTTTGTTTTTTTCAAGATTATCGATGTATCTGAACAATTCTAATTTTACATCTGAAACTTGCATAAAAAATATTTCATTGCCTTTTCTATTTAGAATGCCTCTAAATTCCATTAATTTCAAAAAACGCTTATTCAAGATGTTCCGGCGTTCATCAGGAAATTCCCAACGTTTATTCAAGATGTAGCACTTATTTAATCGGATTAGATATGAAAGGGTGTTGCAATATATACTCAAAATATTTAAATTTGTTCCTACTAATCAAAAAATAATATTATGAAAAAACAAAAATTCACACAACTATTATCATTGTTAGCATTCCTGATTTTTCTTCCATTTCTTGGAATTCCCCAATCAAACCCGGTTGCTGTTGATGATACAGCCAACGCAAAAATGTATCATAAAGTTTGGATTGATGTCTTGCATAACGACTACGACCCCGATGGGGATGAAATTGAAGTCTTCGCTAATGGTTCTCCGGCACATGGCGAAATTATCTCAATCAATGATAGTATGCTCCGATATCAAAGTTATGAGTACTTAAGTTGGGATAGTGTGAAGTATAAAATCAGGAAAAAGAATAACCATGATTTCCAGGATTCTGCATGGTTGCTAATTGAAGTTTTACCCAATGCTTTGCCTGTTGTAAACAGCGATCCCATTCCTATTGAGGTTGGAAGTACACTGGAGCTAAATATTTACGACCTGGCCTGGGATCCCGATGGCGATGATTTTGAATTAAATCGGGTATATTACCCGGAAAATGGTGAAGCTGACGAAATATCAGATAGCACCTTTTGGGTGAGCATTACACAAAACTACGTTGGCCTGGATTCGGTGCGGGTACGACTTGAAGAGCTTTCCTCCGGAAAAATCAATAATAGTTATCTATTGCTGGATGTTTCTTCAAACCCGGAGTTTCCGTATGCAATAGATGATACAATTATAGCTTATCCCGGAGATACCTGCAGATATTATGTGCTCGAAAATGATATCGACCTTCAGGGCGATGAATTACAAATTTATCACTGCCATAAAAATGCAAATTTGGCCTATTATGATGTTAATGATACTGTTATCACTTTTATCCCTGAAATGAATGCTGATACGGGAATCGTTTTGTATTTCGATTACCAGAGTCGTGAAGTGAACAATCCTGTTCATCTTTCAAATCGGGCCAACAGTTATGTACATATTTTCCCTAACCCCAATTTGCCGGTAGCTGTTGATGATGCTGTTGAGGCAACAGCAGGTCTTCCTATTGAAATTTATCCATTGTTAAATGATTACGATTTAAACGGTGATGAATTCATTATTACGGATGTTAATTTTGAAGAACAAAATGGTATCATTGCGTTTAATGACTCCGTCATCACATTCACATCTTTTTCATTTTTAACTGAAAATGTAATATTTAGCTACAAGATTTCAGAATTCAACAATCCGGCACACTATTGTTGGGGTACGGTCAATGTAAACATCACCACAAACAGCAATATGCCAATAGCTGTCAACGATACTGTTTATATGCAGTCCTACGACAGCTTATTGTTTAATCCGCTTGTTAATGACATCACCCCTTACGAGGGAACTATTGTGCTGGATGGAGAATTTGCAGGTGATAAGCCTATTTTTCTTGCTTTTTCGATGGAACCGGACAGCCTTACCAACACAGATGTTATAATTCATGCCCGAGCCAATTATTCAGGAATGATAAAAAAACAATACAGGTTTTATTATGAGAACAATCCGGCCATGTTCTCAACCTGGGGTGAAATTTGTATTATTGTTGAACCTAATCCTGACTCACTTCTGGCGGTTGATGATGAAATAACTGTGAACTCAATAACCATGGACTCCATTAACATTATTCTCAATGACATCAACCCTAACAACAACGACATTGCAAATGTATCTATTCCCGGAGGGTTTAATTTCAGTTATTTGTATTATGAAGACAGTTTAGTTTTCATAAAACCAAAACCAATTATACATGGCGAATATGATTTATACTATTACTTTACTAATTATTCCTCACCAAGCAATCCTATACTTTCGTTTGCAAAACTTAAAGTTAAGGTTACAAATTTGTACCAGGCCGATTCGTTGTACATCAATAACATCAATGCCGGTTTTACAGCGTTTGGACAAAATTTTTGGGAAAGCGAAACAGAGCATGAATTTGTTAATTTTGAAGTACCCAAAGGTAGTGGCAAACAAACCATATTTACCAATACAATGTGGATAGGTGGCATGGCTGACGACACACTTTGCCTCGCTGCCGAAAAATACAGACAAGGACCTTCATTTAATGGCGGGATGGATTTTTGGACAGGCCCCGTTTCGGATTCCTATCCGGTAGATGATTTGATGAAATACAGGGTATGGAAAATCAATAAAGCTGACATCGACTACCATATTGCCCATTATCAGGATTTGAACTATGAACCCATCGATAATATTGCCACCTGGCCCGGAAACGGGAATACAGCCCTGGGACAGGCCGAACAACTGGCTCCCTATTACGACCTAAACTCAGACGGAATTTATGATCCTTACACCGGCGATTTTCCTTTAATCAGGGGCGATCAATCACTTTATTTTATTTATAACGATGGCCGTGAAATTCACACCGAATCCGAAGGGGAAAATATGAACGTTGAAATCCATTGCAACGCTTTTGCTTTCGATAATGCTCCTGACAGCAATTTGTACAATACCATTTTTGTACATTATGATTTGTACAACCGTTCCGAAAAAACATACCTTGATACTTACCTGGGGTTTTTCAATGATTTTGATTTGGGATATGCCTGGGATGATTTTATGGGTTGTGATGTTTAGCGCGGGGGCTGCTTATGCATACAATGGCTTGGCAATAGATGGCTCAGGAGAGCCTGAAGCTTATGGCGAAAACCCACCGGTACAGAGCATGGTAATCCTTGGGGGCGTAAAAATGCCGGAGGATGGCCAGGATAATCCTGCCGGAGGGTGTAACGAAAGCGTTAATGGATTGAACTTTGGCGATGGCATTGCAGATAATGAGCGTTTGGGTATGACCGGATTCTCCTATTTCAACAATACTTCTGCAAACCCGAATATCACCGATCCACAATTTGCTCCTGAATATTATAACTTCTTAAAAGGACTTTGGAAAGATAACACAAGCCTCTTATATGGTGGAACAGGGCACATCAATGATCCCCAGGCTGTTGGCCCGGCTTGCAAATTTATGTTTCCCGGAGCTTCTGATCCATTAAACTGGGGCACGGCTTGCGTTTACCCTAATGGTGGTTTTAACCAAAATGACAAATACTGGGATGAATCAAGCATGGGAAACACACCGAACGACCGGCGTGGGCTAAGCATCACCGGCCCCTTTACTTTTGCCCCAGGCGATGTACAATCGTTAGATGTGGCTTATGTTTATGCCCGGGATTTTGATTTGGAGGATGATAAAACAGCCTTAGATATTATGAACCAGCGTATCGACACCATCAGGCAAAGAGTTATTAACGGAGGTATTATTTATTTGCCGGATTATAATGTTGGGATAAATGAAAAAAACAAACAGAATCTTGAAATTCCGGTATTTCCAAATCCAACTTCGGGCGAAGATTTTTATATCGACCTGGGGCAAATAAGCCATTCCGGGGAAGCACGGTTTTTTGTTCATGATATGATGGGAAGAACAATCCAAAACGGATTCTTGTCATCCGGAAAAATCAACCCCATTCAAATTCCCGGGATCAAATCGGGCATCTATGTTATTGTAATAAAACTTGGTGATAATACCGCTATACAAAAATTGGTGATCAGAAGGTAGGGGTTGGATGTTTGAAGTTAGAGTCCCGAAAAATAGAAAATTTTCTCCAAAGGAGTCCTTCGGACAATTTTCGTAATTTTTCGAGCCCGCCTTGCTCGCCTCGCTGGCGAAGCGGGCCGCCTGTTTGTGCTTTTGTTAGGGCGAGGCAGGGGTGTTGCAAATCCGGGATTCTTGAATCCTGGGCTCGGGCAAAGCCCGGAATTAAAAGTTGATTTGTAGATATTTCTGGGTTTTTCTTTTGTGTAATATCAATTGTACGCTACCATTTACATTTCCGTTCCTGCATCTGGCTGGTTCAAGACCAATTTAGAAACTTCAAGCGGATGATTTACAAAATGGTTTTGTAATGATGCCATCTATTACTTTTCATTAAACTGATCCTTGACTCATCAAATGATATCTATAAAAACGATTGTAGAACCTTTTTTGTGAAAATAGCTCATAATTACAATTCGTTTTTTTTAATACACTTGGAAAATAAATAAGGATTTAATGATGGCCAAAAAGGATAAGGAAACTAAATTTTATACAAAAATTCATCCGGAACTAACTGCCAGCCTGTACCGTAGACTGATGTCAACCACCGAAGCCGAACTGGCAAAGCGAGGCTTAACCGGGCCGCTGGTTTATGTGTACATTTTATTTGCCCTGCCATTTATTACAGATATTTACAACGACAGGCCCTCCTTCTACATACTTTTTGCCACCCTTATGGCAACAATCAACCTGATCCGCTTTTTTATGATGTTGTTCTATAAAAAGCTAAAGCAAAAAGGAATAAAATGGTGGGAAAGCATATATGTAAGTTTAACAATAACTGTTGCTATTCTCTGGGGAACATACAGCGGCATAAATGTATTGTGGTACGGGCTTTCTATTTCTTCAATCACTGTGTTGCTCATAACAAGTGGCGTATCAGCAGCAGCTACTACTTCCCTTTCACCACGCCTAAACGTGCTGATAGTATATCAGTTTTTCATGACGATGCCATCCATTTTTTTTAGCTTTTATATGGGAAATACTCAGCTATATGTTATCGGGGTAATGTTTGTATTGTTTTTCCTGTTCATGTATATGCAGGGAAAAGCCCAATATTTTGCCTATTGGAATGCTTTGGTGAATAACATAATGCTTAAAAAAGCCAAGGAAGAAACCGAGGAAGCCAACCGTGCAAAAAGTGCATTTTTAGCAAATATGAGCCATGAAATCAGGACACCGATGAACGGCATTATTGGGATGACAAGCCTGCTGGAAGATACTAAAATCAATGACGAACAAAATACCTATATAGAAACAATAAGGGTGAGTGCAGATTCGCTGCTTACCATTATTAATGATATACTTGACTTTTCGAAAATAGAATCCGGAAAACTTGAATTAGAAAATCATTCCTTTAACCTGCGGAACTGTATCGAAGATGCATTCGACCTGATTTCAGCCAGGGCTATCGAAAAAAAGCTGGAAATGATTTTTGAAATGGAACCCGATGTCCCCGTGATTATAAAAGGTGATGTAACCCGCTTACGTCAGATCGTTGTAAATCTGCTTAGCAATGCAGTAAAATTTACTGCCAAAGGCGAAATTAAAGTACACATAAAAAAAACAGCCTTTAAAGAAAATAAATATATTCTCGATTTTGCTGTGTCAGACACCGGTATTGGAATTCCTGCCAACAAGATGCAGCGGCTGTTTAAGTCGTTTAGCCAGGTTGATGCCTCCACCACCAGGGTTTTTGGTGGAACCGGACTTGGGCTGGCTATCAGCAAGCATTTGAGCGAATTAATGGGAGGCGGAATCCGGGTTGAAAGCCGCGAAGGGCATGGTACAACCTTTTATTTTTCTATATATGCAGAGCCAGCAGATACTCCTGAAAATATTGATATTCAACGTTCGGTTGACTTGCTTCATGGAAAACAGGTGCTTATTGTTGACGATAACCAAACCAACAGGCTTGTTCTAACCAAAATGCTTGAATCATGGGATTTATTGCCGGTAGCAGTGGGCTCAGCCATTGATGCGATGAACACACTTTCCACACAACAAAAATTCGACCTGGCATTGTTTGATGTACAAATGCCCGGGATGGATGGAATATCACTTACCGAGGCAATCCGCAAAATGGAACACCGCGAAAATCTCCACATCATTTTATTAAGTTCGGTACAGAAAACAGACATCGATTTTAAAGCCATCGAAAAACTCTATTCCGCGTTCCTGACAAAACCCATTAAAAAGACCCAACTCCTAAAGGTAATGCTGCAAGTTCTGGGGCATAACATTGAGCTTAAGCGCAAAAAAAACTTTCAGAATAGACAAAGGTATGGGCGAGAAAAATCCGCTCCGCATTTTAATGGCCGAAGATAACCTGATAAACCAGAAAGTGGCGGTGAAGCTTCTCAATAAAATGGGTTATAAGCCCGATGTGGTGGCCAATGGTCTTGAAGTTCTCGAAGCTTTGGAAAGGCAGCAATACGATGTAATACTTATGGATTTGCAAATGCCTGAAATGGATGGATTGCAGTCAACAGAAGAAATCGTCAAACGCTGGCACGAAAAATCAAAACGCCCCCGTATAATAGCGTTAACTGCCAATGCTATGAAAGAAGACCGCGACAGAACCATTAAAGCTGGCATGGATGATTATGTGAGCAAACCTATCAACCTTAATGCCATCACTGAGGCTCTCAGTAAATGCAAGCCCATTCAACAAGGCTGAATAGTCAGTCGATGAAGTAGTATTAAAAAATATACGATTGGCGATAAAAAGAATCCACTAAATTTATTTTTTGTTATACGAATTCATGGTTCGCTGAGCGCCCACGAAAACAAAACTTTTAATAAAATCGATGGCCATCGGGATTTTATCCATTATAATTTTCTCCTCAGTCTTTGTCCATTTCCCAAGCACATAATCCACCTGGTATCCGGGGGCAAAATCGCGACCTATGCCTACCCTCAATCTAACCAGATCATTTCGACCCAAAGTGTCAATTATATCATTCATGCCATTGTGTGTGCCTCCGCTGCCTTTGGTTCGCATACGCAAAACCCCAATATCCAAATCCAAATCATCAAAAACAATCAAAACATTTTCGATGGGCACATTTTCTTTTTCCATCCAATAGCGGAGCGCTTTCCCGCTCAGGTTCATGTAGGTGGTGGGTTTAATTACAACCAGTTGTCTGCCTTTAAACTTTGGCTTTGTAACCATAGCCAGCCGCTCGGTTTTAAATTCTGATTTTAAATCCTGCGCAAGGGCATCAGCAATAATAAACCCAATGTTGTGCCTGGTGTTGGCGTATTCATCACCAATATTTCCGAGTCCTGCAATCAGGTATTTCATGGATGCATTAATTGTTATTCGTCCCGAAAAGTAGAAAATTTTCTCCAAAGGAGTCCTTCGGACAATTTTCGTAATTCTTAACTCTAACTTCTAAACTCTAAACTCTAACTTCTAACTTCTAAGAAAACAAAAGGTACAAAGCCTGTGACCTTGTACCTTTTTATTATCGGGGTTTTCAATACTATTTTTCAGGTTTTGCTTCGGCTTCAGCACCTTCTGCAGCACCTTCAGCAGTTCCTTCTTCACCTTCTTCGCCTTCTTCTTCCTCAACTTCAATGGCACGTGCCGATTTAATGGCAACAGCAATAGATTTAGGAGGATCGAGAAATGTTAGATTTGGACGTAACAGATCTTCGATTTTGACCGAGTCGTTAATATTTAGTTTGGCAATATCAACAGCAATTTCATCGGGAAGATCACCAGGTAAAGCGCTCACCCTAAGTTTTCTGTACTTTCTGAACAACCTGCCACCTTTCAATATACCTTTTGAAACACCGGTATAGTTTAGGGGTATAGAAACAGTAACTACTTTGTCGTCAAAAATTTGCAAAAAGTCAACATGCAAAATATTGTCGTTTACAGGATGGTACTGAATATCCTGCATAATACAGTTGTAGGTTTTACCATCTACATCGAGTTCAATCAGGTGGGTGTGTGGTGAAAACACAAGTGCTTTGAAATCTTTTTCAATTACTGAAAATTGAATTTGCTTTTCGCCGCCATACAATACACATGGAACTTTTTCTTCGCGCCTGAGTTTTTTGGCATCTTTTTTCCCTACGCTCTCCCTCAGAGAACCGCTCAATTTTAATGCTTTCATTTGATTAAATAATTTAATTATTAATGATCTATTTGAATTATAACATCGTAGTAAACCCAAAATGGGTACTGATCGATTTATTTTTATTTACTCTATTAATAACATCAGCAAAAATTTCGGCTGTCGATAAAATGGTGATTTTCCCAGATGCTTCGCGCTCGATGGTGTCGGCAACCAGTACTTCAGTAAGTGCTGATTTTTCAATTTTATCTTTTGCATTATCCGAAAACACCGGATGTGTGCATATTGCCCTCACCGAAGTAGCGCCTTCCGCCATCATCATATCAGCAGCCTTGGTAATAGTCCCGGCCGTGTCGATAATATCGTCCACAAGCACGATATCCTTTCCTTTTACATCGCCGATTATCCTTAACGAGGCTATTTCGTTGGCTACCTTACGCTGCTTGAAGCAGATGACCAAATCTGTATCCAAAAACTTGGCATAAGCCGCAGCTCTTTTTGTTCCTCCGGTATCAGGTGAGGCCATGGCAAGGTTTGGCAGCTCCATTTTCTGGAGGTAGGGAACAAAAATGGAGGAAGCATACATGTGGTCAACCGGAATATCAACAAAACCTTGGATTTGATCGGAATGTAAATCCATGGTAATAATACGATCAACACCTGCTGCAACAAGTAAATTTGTAATGAGCTTGGCGCCAATCGAAACCCTGGGCTTATCTTTGCGATCCTGGCGGGCAAACCCAAAGTAGGGAATCAAGGCTACCACTCTTTTTGCCGATGCCCGTCTTGCAGCGTCTATTAACAGTAAAAGTTCAAAAAGGTTGTCGGCAGGCGGGTTGGTTGATTGAACCAAAAATACATCATTTCCCCGAATGGTTTCCTCAAAGGATGGTTGGTACTCACCGTCCTTAAAATGTGAAATCTTAACATTGCCGAGCGCTGCACCATAAGCTTTCGCAATTTTTTTAGCAAGATACTCCGAAGAATCACCGGAAAAGATGTTTACAGTTGCAGCCATGATTGCGAACAAATTATCGTTTTAAATCAGGCCGCAAAATTAAGACAATTTAGTACTGTGGCAATTTTTTTATTGGATTTAACATTAAATTAAAAATAAATTTTACTTTTGTACTCCTAAAAAACGGGGGCTAATGTTCTTGAAATATTAGTTGAGTTCTTAATATTGTACCCGCCCGAGTGGCGGAATTGGTAGACGCGATGGTCTCAAAAACCATTGAACTTATGTTCGTGCCGGTTCGATTCCGGCCTCGGGTACTAATGATAAACTAAAAAGCCTTGAATATTAATTTATTCAAGGCTTTTGTTTTTGCTGGATTATAGTTTTCATCATATTCCTGTTTTCTGAGTATAAATTTGGAGGTAAATGTAATTAGCCATGTATCGATTTGGGTGTTTGTAAATCGGTCGTCCGAAGTATATTTACGCGTGTATTAAAAAGAAGTTCTAAAAAAATAGTACCTGCCCTGATTATAAATATCAGGACGGAATTGTGCCGAAAAATTGAAATCTATGATTTCATCCTAATTGAAACTTTAGGCAATTTTTATAAAAATACTTAGCTTACAGAACAGTTTAAGTTCAGATTATTTACCTTTGAAAATTGTAAATCTTAACAATAAATAAATATGAAAGATAACAACGAATTTACAGTCTCTGGTAAAATTGTCGATTTGATAGCAAATAAGATTTTTCCCGGTATTGTTACCGTGTCAAATGGGAAAATAGCATCAATTTCTCCAGCTCAAAATGTTGACGATCAATACGTCGTTCCCGGATTGATTGATGCGCATGTTCATATCGAAAGCAGTATGCTCATTCCATCTGAATTTGCGCGGCTGGCCTCTGTTCATGGAACGGTGGCTACTGTTTCCGACCCGCACGAAATTGCCAATGTACTCGGGATTGACGGCGTTCATTATATGATTAACAACGGGAAAAAAGTCCCGTTCAAGTTTTATTTCGGCGCTTCGCCATGTGTGCCGGCCACCGGCTTCGAATCTTCAGGAGCTAATATTGGCGCTGAGCAACTTGATGAATTGCTGGGTTCTTCAGAAATAAAATATATGTCGGAGATGATGAATTTTCCTGGTGTTTTGTTTCACGATGAGGAGGTGATGCAAAAAATTGCCGTTGCAAAAAAGCACAATAAACCCATCGATGGCCATGCCCCCGGATTGAAAGGTGATGATGCCCGAAAATATATCGAAGCAGGAATCACAACCGATCACGAATGTTTTACCATGGAAGAAGCACTGGATAAAATTAAGTATGGGATGAAAATCCAGATTCGTGAAGGGAGTGCCGCTAAAAACTTTGATGCTTTGGTTGGCTTACTCAAGACCCACGCTGATATGGTACTTTTTTGCTCGGACGACAAGCACCCCAACGATTTGGTTAAAGGCCACATTAATCAATTGGTAAAACGTGCCATCGCGCTCGGTTACGATCCCTTGTTGGTATTGAAGAGTTGCATCCTCAACCCTATTGAACATTACAAACTGGATGTGGGGATCTTACAAGCCGGCGATAATGCGGATTTTATTTTGGTAGATAATCTTTCAGATTTTAATATCATCGAAACTTATGTAAATGGCGAGCTTATTGCAAAAGACGGGAAAACGCTGATAGCTTCTGTTCGGGAATCAGAACCCAATATTTTTAAGGCCGAAAAAATTACTGTTGGTGATATTGCTGTTCGGGCAAGCTCTGCCAAAATAAAAGTGATAAAAGCCTTTGATGGCCAGCTGATAACCGAAAAGATGGAGATGGAAGCAAAGGTTGAAAACGGAAATGTGGTGAGTGATGTGGATAGGGATATTTTGAAAATGATGGTGATGAACCGCTACAAAAAAGCGCCCCCGGCCATAGCTTTTATTCATAATTTTGGTTTCAAAAGCGGGGCTATTGCCTCAACGGTTGCCCACGACAGTCACAATATAATTGCTGTAGGCACAAGTGATAAAGACATTGTGAGAGCCGTTAACCTTTTGGTTGATACACACGGCGGTATTTCGGTAATCAATGGGAGTGAAGGGCATGTATTGCCCTTGCCTGTTGCCGGATTGATGTCGGCTGATGATGGATACAAAGCTGCAGCAGCTTACGAAAAAATGGATTCACTGGCCAAACTTTTAGGGTCGAAACTCAAAGCCCCGTTTATGACTTTGTCGTTTATGGCTTTGCTGGTAATTCCCGAATTAAAACTCAGTGATGAAGGTTTGTTTGATGGCAAAAAATTTCAATTCACCGATTTAATGGTGGGGTAATCTGCTATTTAGTGCATGTCGATAGAGTCGATGTTTTCAATAATCTAAAATAATAATCTCCCGCAGATTTCGCTGATAGGCGTAGATTTAATCTGCGTCTATCAGCGAAATCTGCGGGAGATTTGTTTAAAAGGCAGGCTCTGTTTTTTCCAGAAAAGTGAAATTAAACTATTCGGATATGGACATTAAGATTCATTTAAAATAAACAAATAAACAAATTTACATATTTATTTATTTGGTATATAAATTTTTAATACTTTTGTTTTTAAATATCAGAATAATGGGAAAAAAGATAAAACTTGACATTGAAAAGCTGGAAGCAGCGGCCAGTAAGCTTAGATCTATTGCACATCCTATGCGTATTGCGATTATCGATTTGTTGCACGATCGTGAGTTTAGCGTTACCGAAATTTATAAACGCTTAAATATTGAACAGGCTTCAGCCTCTCATCACTTGAACGTTTTAAAAGGTAAAGGTGTACTAAGCTCGAAGCGGAGTGGTAAAAAAATATTATACACTTTAAAAAATCAAACTCTGGTCGAAATTATTGATTGTATCAATCGCTGCAACGAAAGTTAAACGCAGGTATTGATTGATTCTTTTCTATGAGGGTTTCTGTTTATGGAAGTATCCAACTTTCTTCCACATCCCAGTTGGCTCTTATTTGGATTTCAGCCGGAAAATAGAAAACATTTTCCGGTTGTTTTTTGTCTATATATACCCCTGTGTCCCAACGTTTATTAATCCATTTGTCCTGGATGGCCTTAATCAGGTAAGTTCCTGGTTTTAGGTTTTCAATTTTGAGGGACTGCCATTCGGTAATATAAAACTCCATTAAAGGCGTTTCTTTTTGATCCATCAACTTAATTATGTAATTAAAATTACCAGGCTCAACATTGAGGATGAAATTCCCGTAATTCTTAATTTCGCCGGTGCTGAATGATGCCTGCAACGAATCGTTGGTTAGTCCGTAGATGCCGAAGAAAACAGAGTCGGGGAAAATAAACCCATAATTGCTAGCTTCAATCATTTCATAATCAAGTTCAAAAATGGTGGCCACACTATCCACAACCTTAAAGGGAGCTCCTGTAATGGTGTCATCGCCGGCAATAAAAGTGGTGGTGGAAAAATCCCACGATTCGAGGGGGTTTTCCATGATTAGCCTCAAATGCTTCCCGGGATCAAGAATTCTTCCTTTTGTATTTGTCTTAATTTTCAATCGTTCAACGGTTTCATCCTTTTTTTTCTTTTTTCCTGTTTTAATATCCAATACTCTTTTGGCCTTGCTAAACGAAACCATTACCGTATCGTAAATTGTATCGCCATCGGCAATGGCCAATTGCAAGCTGTCTAATGCCATATCTGTCACCCACACAGTAAGTGTATCTTTCCCCTTGCTTAGTTGTTCGATTTTCCAGTCATCGCCGGGGTCTTGATTTACAACAGTGAATTTTGGGTCTTCGGCAGCAAACTGAAAGGTGATCCTGAATTTTGGAGGATAAAATACTTCGGTATTCAATAATCGTTGTGTTGAATCAACCTGCTGAAACATAAAAAGACTGTAAAATTTATCGTACATATTTTGTACAACTAAAGAATCGTAGCGGGTAGAATCCGTTGCCAGGGTTGTTGAATCGTTAAGCTGGGATGTGTCAGCAACAGGGATTTTAAGAACTTCGGGGCTGATGAGTGAATCCAGGAATGCAATTTCCTCGTTGGGCTGATTGAAAAGGTAATTCCCGTCCACATCGTTGAGCGCGAACAGGCGGAAACTTTCGTTGCGCAGATTTCGCAATTGGAACTGCCCGTTCACATCAGTTTTTGCAACATAAAGTGGCCGGCTTAACATAGGGATGGAGTCCTGGGGGATGGTATCGATATTTTCGGGGAAAAGCATTACAAAAATATTTTCGCGGTGTTTCAGATCAAAAGCATTCACCACTTCACCGCCAATAGCAAGCGAGTCAACATGATCGCCGGTTGAAAATGCGTACAAATAATTTATGAGTGGGTTTTCCTCGGCCAGGTCAACAATGGCATTTCCAAAAAAAATGGTGTAGGTGGTGTTTGGGTGAAGTTCTTCTTCAATATCTATAATCAGGGTTTTGCCGCGCAACCTGTATTCGGGCTTGCTTGCAAATGGTGGCGAAATTAACACCTGCTGGTTGGGATTTTTTAATTTAACATATTCGTCAAAACTTATCGAAATCCTTTTTTTATCAAAGAAAATTGAATTGTTCGGGGGCTCGCTCGATAAAACCTGTGGTGGTTCTTCATCCCTGGGGCCGCCACCCGGCGAAACCGGATTGGCGCAGTTGTAGAGAAATAATATTGGCAGCGCCAGAAAAAAAGAAACGATGATTTTTTTAATACTTTTCAATGTGATAAATATTTATGCAAAAATGCGAAAAATAGTTAACGCACGTTTTTATAATTTCCTGTATGATTTTTTTTTTAGTTCTACTACCATTTTTGTGGATGTAAATAATGGCTATCACTGTAAATAGATTTCTTGCCGCAAGTGCGACATCGAAATGACAAGGATAGAGCCTTTTCACAGGGTGGATGTGGGCGGGCGCGAAGCGCCCGCCCACATCCACCCCAACAAACCCGCCAAAGCCATGTCATTTCGAAGGAGTGTAGTCCCGCACGTGCGGGAAGAAATCTATTGACAAATTTTTATCACCACCAACTATTAAATCATTAATATTTTACTTTCTACTATATTCGCAGTAGTACCTTTTTTTTAAATGAAATCCATTACCTTTGAAAACCAAATTTACTTTCATCATCATGCATATTAAATCTATTCTTTCCTCATTATTTTTTTTACTTCCGCTTATTCTATTTTCTCAAACAGATATTTTTCAAGATCATACAAACGAAATAGCGGCATTTGAAAGCAAACGTTTTAACAATTATAAAATTCCTGTAAATGAACGAACGGGCGGGGAAATTGATGTTAGCTACACCCGCTTTTTCTGGGAAATCAATCCGGAAGTGCTCTTTATAAAAGGTAGTGTTACTTCTTATTTCTCTTCAAAAGTTTCTCAACTTTCGGAAGTTAATCTTGAGCTTAATAGTAACATGCAAATTGATTCGATAAAATGTAGGAGCGAGTTACTGGAGTTCGATTATTATTCCCCATTTCAATTTAAAATATTCTTAAGCCAGGTGCTGGAAGCCGGGCATAAGGATTCGATACAAATATTTTATCACGGTGTGCCGGAACAGGGAAACGGCTTTGGCTCTTTTTCGAAAAGTGAGCATGATGGAGTTCCTATAATTTGGACACTTTCGGAACCTTTTGGTGCCAAAGACTGGTGGCCGGGTAAAAACAATTTGAAAGATAAAATTGATTCGATTGATGTAATTGTAAAAACACCGGCGGCCTATCGTGCAGCAAGTCATGGTTTGCTGGTTTCGGAGTATGTGGAGGGCGAATTCAGAACCTGCCACTGGAAGCACCGCTATCCCATTGTGAGCTACCTCGTGGCGGTGGCGGTTACCAATTACGTTGAATTTACCCAGTATGCCGTTATCGATGGGGATTCTATTCCCATTGTAAATTATGTTTACCCCGAGGATTCTGCACAGGCAGCCGGCGATTCGCAAAATACTGCAGAGATGATCGAAATTCTGGATTCACTTCTTGGAGCATATCCCTTTGCTGCCGAAAAATATGGTCATGCCCAATTTTCGTGGGGTGGGGGTATGGAGCATCAAACCATGAGTTTTATGGCAGGATTTGGCCATGACCTCAGGGCGCATGAGCTGGCGCACTCCTGGTTTGGGAACAAAATTACCCTGGGTACATGGCACGATATTTTTCTCAACGAGGGTTTTGCAACCTATTGTACCGGCCTTACATTCGAAAATATGTACAATGGTTTTTATTGGGATATCTGGAAAAACAATACACGAAATGCTGCCCTTGATACTTTGTCAGGCTCTGTGTATTGTGCTGATACCACCAGCGTGAGCCGGATTTTCAATGCACGATTATCATACCACAAAGGTGCTTACCTGCTACATACGCTAAGATGGATTTTGGGTGATGAAGCATTTTTTACCGCCCTGCGAAATTACCTCAACGACCCCATGCTGGCCTATCGCTTTGCTGGCGTAAACGATTTAAAAGCCCATCTCGAAAGTGCTGGCAATATTGATCTTACCGAATTTTTTGCTGATTGGTACTATGGCGAGGGGCACCCGATTTATGGCATCAATGTGGAGCAAATGGAAAATGACGGGGAAATCCACCTTACTATTTTCCAGGAACAATCGCATTCTTCGGTAGATTATTTTGACATGACTGTCCCAATTGTATTGTATGGCCAGGGAAGCGAGATTACCTACTACTGCGAAAACTCTGACTCCGGCCAGGAGTATGTGTATGAATTTCCGGGGTTTAAAGTCGATTCAGCACAGTTTGATCCAAAACACTGGCTATTGGCCCGGCTTGATTATCTGAATTTGGGAGTTGACGATGCAGCCTGCCGAAGCATTGCCATTCATCCCAATCCGGCTTACGAAGATATCCGGTTTTTTATTCCCGACACCCGGGTTACCAAAATTCAGATTTTTGATATTTCGGGGCACTTGATTTTTGAAAATGAAAACTCCTCCATCAACGAAATTCAACAAGCGGATATTTCAGGCTTGTCGAAAGGAATGTATTTGTTGGTGGCCAAGACAGAGGCCGGGATTTTTCATGGAAAGTTTGTGAAAGAATAAGGACTAAAATTGTGATTTTTTTAACAGCACTTATCCTTCTGCTGTAGGCTTGCTGTACCTGTTGATTGTCTTATTAAGTTTGCCAGGATATACGATTAATGTTTTCAATATTTTTGTAATAGAAATAATTTAATATGTGTAAAATAGAAACATTTGGAAGCAGAAAAATCAGGACTATTTGGAACGAAGATGAAAAGAAGTGGTGCTTTGTAATATTAGATGTTGTTAAAGTGCTGGCTAATTCCGTTGACCACTATAACTATACAAAAAAGTTAAGAAAATACGACCTTGAACTGGGTAATGTTTGGAGTCAATTAATTACTCCACTCAAAGTTTATACCACCAGTGGAATACAAAAAATGAATTGTGCTGATGCACTCGGAATTTTTAGAATTATTATTTCCATTCGATCTCAAAAAGCAAAATTGTTTATTAAATGGCTGCAAAGCCTGCAAATTGACCCATTTGAAAAATATGATAAAATTAAGTTCTCGAAAAAGGAAATGAATGAGTTTTACGAAACATTAAACAACAAAGACAATTGGATACAAAAAGGTGAACAAATATTATTAATCAACAAGAAACAACCATCAACAAAAAGATTGAATGACCTTGAATTAATTTTTGTATTGCTTGAAGAAGATGATATATTGTCGATGAGGGATTTTCGGGAAAATGAAATAATGGAAGCAAGGAATAATCGACCAAGAAAAAGCCAAAATGGCATATTACCCAAAAGAAAGCTTCCGGTGTATTACAAAGATTATAAACCTGGGAACTAATTATTTTTCACCTTACGGTTGGGGAGTGCGTTTTAAAAAAGTCGATGCGCACTGTAAAAGATAAGGCTTCTATCCTGCTTATTTAAATCCTGATTTTACAATGTTGGTTTTGTTTACTTTTGCATTTTATAAACCAAACGATTATGATGAATAAACTATGGGGTTTTGTTTTTGCTTTGATAATGCTTTTGTCTGTTAGTGTTTTCGGACAAACCAACACGTATCATATTACCGGATCATCATTGCCACCTGCAGGAAGGGGAGCATTTTATATGTTGCCACAAACTGTTTTAAGGGTTGATGTAGTTGTAAGGGCTGACGAACAACTAAAAGGGCCGTATGCCGAATATGCTGCTGAATTTCTTGGGCTTGAAAACGTGAATAATTTTGATTTCACAAGCTATAACATCGAAAAAGTTGAGCTAAGCACTGCCGCTGAGCCTGATCCTGCCCAATTGTATTTTGTTGAAATGTTGTCGGCTGACTCTAAAGATTTAAGAACGCTCAAACTTAAAGTTGATGATGCAGGTTTTTTGCTGGCTGCAAACGATTTGAATCAATCCTTACCGGGGGAGCTGAAAAAGGCCATCGAAATTGTGGAGTTTGAAAATCCCTTCGAGGGGCGGCTTCTTCCCGAATTTCGTATTTCAGGCAATGTAAGTACAAAGGTTGATACAATTATCCGCCGTGTAACTGTTGATACAATGATGGCCGAGCAGATATTTTACCGGGCACGCCTGGAGGAGAAAACCACAGAACAGATGGCCATGGAGGCGCTGTTGAAAATTCAGCAAATCAGGGATTCGAAATACAATTTGCTTACCGGATTTCAGGAAACACCTTATGAAGCCGGAACAATAAAATTTATGTTTGATAAGCTCAATCAATTGGAAAACGAATACCTGGATTTGTTCCGTGGAAAATCATACTCCGAGTATTATCATTACACCTATTATTATACCCCTGACAAAAAGAGTATGAAAAATCCTGTTGAATTGTTAAGGTTCTCATCGGGTTCGGGCGTGAGCAGAGGTACCTCGGGCGAAAGCGTTCAGATAAGTTTTACAGCGAATGGGATGGAGCAGATTGCCGGGAATTATCCTGAAACAACCACTGGCATTGCGTACAGGATTCCCGGTTTTTCGGTGGTTGAAATAGATTATAATGGTGAAGTGTTGTATAAAAACCGGATTACAATCAATCAGTTTGGGGTGGTTAAACGCCTTCCTTCCCGAAAGTTTAATGCGGAATTTAATCCCGAAACCGGCGCAATGAAATCATTATTTTTGGAAACCAGCGAACGGTAAAAGGCTTGGTTGTAAAAATACACTCCGTCAATTCAATAATTACTTTTTGGTGGGTTTCTTTTAATTTTAGTTTTCAGCTATAGAAACAGCAAAACGGCGGGGATGTTTAATCGTGGGGATTGTTTCAACCTTCCAGGCTGGCATAAGCAATTATTCAATTTCATGGAAGGAAATGGTCAGGCTGAAAGCCTGCAACATCCCAGAAAAGAATGTCCCCGTGCGATAAAGGCCAGGCTGAAAGCCTGGGATAAAAAAAAGAGATATTGTTTCAGCCTTCCAGGCTGGCATAACCGATTATTTAATTTCATGGAAGGGAATGCTCAGGCTGAAAGCCTGTAACATCCCAGAAAAGAATGTCCCCGTGCGATAAAGGCCAGGCTGTAGGCCTGGGACAAAATATAGAGAAAATGTCTCAGCCTTTCAGGCTGCCTCGCCGTATGCAAATTGAATAAATGCCGGAATGAGCAGGTTGAAAACCTGCAACATCAAAAAAATTAATATTCCCGAAAAATTAGGTCAGGCTGAAAGCCTGCAACATCCAATAAACATTTTTTCTGAAAAATGAATTAAACTACATTTGCAGGCCATTTTTTAGGTAAAAAATTTAGACAAAATATTGTGGTATGGCAGGGTGTTCCAGCAACAAATGCAAAGGAATCTTAAAATAAAACATTACATGCAACCAAATATATTACCATGCATCTTCTAACTGAAAATAATGAGTGACAATAGTTTAGCTGACGGATGTAAGGCTGGCGACAGGGCTGCAATGAAAGCGCTGTACGAACGTTTTTATTCGCCAATGCTTGGTGTTTGTTTGCGCTATTCCGCTAATTATGCCGATGCTGAAGATTTTGTGCAGGATGGTTTTATTAAAGTATTTAGCGATATTCGTTCTTTTAAAGGTACTGGAAGCCTGGAAGGCTGGATAAGAAGGGTGATCATTAACTCTGTGCTCATGCAATTGCGTAAATCCAAAAAGGAATACGCCTATGACAATATGGAAATTGTAATGAAGGGGACGGATGACGAATTGAGCGAAAGTGAATTGGATGAAAAACCTTTTGATGTACTTGAATTGTCGCAGCAGGAAGCAGTAGATATTATTCAAACCTTGCCCGATGGATTCAGGAAAGTTCTTAACCTTTATGTAATTGATGGCTATAAACATCGCGAAATTGCTGAATTGCTAAATATTAGCGTTGGAACCTCGAAATCGCAACTGAACAGGGCCAGGAAGCTAATGAAACAAAAACTTATTGAACATCTTAAAACTAAAAAGTAAACTTAAATAACTCGAATTTTGGCTTAAAAGCTACAAAAAATTGATAACAATAAAATGAATGATAAAAATCTTGATAGAATCTTAAAAACACTGGAGGACTTCGATCCGCAGGCAAAGCCCAATTGGGAGGCTTTTGTTGCGGGTAATGAAGCACACCTCGAAAATACTGATAAAACAATAGATCAGCTTACCGGGAAAGCAGCTAAAAGCTTTACCGGAATTAAGTATGCTGCCATAATCCTCACAGTTGTTACCAGCATCTTTTTTATATGGTATTTCTCAGGAACCGGCAGTGATGTTTCTACCCAACAAAACGCTATTCCAGAGGCTATTCAAACACCGGCCACTTTGCCAATCAATAACACAGACGAACCTTTTACTGAAGAAACAATTCCATCTGTTACTGACAAACCCAATGTTAGTCAGGAATTTTTAAATGAAAGCATCATTATCGATGACCTTAATACTACAAGTGGTATTGAGTCGGTAGTTGGCAGTTCAGGAAATATTGGTTTGCCCGTAATTGAAGAACCAACAACAATTTTACCTAAGCAAAATGAAAACCCGGTGTTAATAAAAATTACGGACACTGTTTTTGTAAAGAAAACCATAATTGTAAACGACACCATAAAAGTTAAAAAAGCTCCCATAAAAAACTAGTCTTACAAGCTACTTTCCCAATTTTAAATACATTTGTAGATGTAATGGATTTTTATAATTTACATCTCAAATGTTTAAATATTTAGCGGTGCTTATTTTAGTTGTATTGATTTGTCTTGCTGCTTATTCGGGCATGGCAGACAATAGCAAGGTATCGTTGGTTACCTACCGGATGACTACCCTTCCTGCAAACGATACTGTTTTTCAAATCGATACCGTTTATCAGTACGAGTACGTTTACGATACTGTTTATTATTACGATACCCTGCCATTGTCTGATACTATTGTTTCATTTACTGATTTGATTGAAGAATCGGATAGTACCGTAATTATTAATCGAACAATAGATTTTGTAGTTACTGAAAACAAGATAGTTTACATCGATAAAAACAAGGTTCCACAAGAATTTGCCGGCAGGCCGTTTCGCGAAATTGGTGAAAGCACCAGGCCGGACATTGATTTTCAGCCCAAGGATATCAAGCAAACCACACCGGTAATTAATAAGCGAACAAATATTAATCCTGAGCCTTCGCCTTCAACCAGCGAATTTACCTATATATCATCAGGATCCCGGGATACGCTTTTCAGGTACGATACTATTTTTAACTTTCAGGTTAAATACGATACCGTTGCTTATGAGCGGAAAGCAAGATCGGATACCAGTATGTCTTCACGCACTACCTACGAAGATTTTGGCAGATCGGTGCTTGTAAAAGAAACCGTTACAGTTAAGGTTACCGAAAATAAAGACTTATTGAGAGATCAATACTATAAATGGGGTTCGGGATATAGGCCAAAAAACAATCAGCGAGCCACCAAAAAGTCAAGTACCATTGTTCATTCAAAATATAGAAGTAGTTTTGACCATACCCCGAGAGTGGGTGATAATCACACTTTTGAAGGCAACCTTCGTGTTGGTTTTATGTTTTTTCAACCAGATATTCAGTACAGTGCGAGAGATGCTGGTTTTTCGGATGAAGTTGATAACATGAATAAAAATCATCGCCCTGAAAATTCCTATGGGCTTGCATTTACCTATCAGTATTTTAAAGATAAACTGGGTGTTGAATCAGGGCTTGGCTTTTCAGAACAAAAATATACCTACGATTATTTTTATCAGGAACTTAAAAAAGACACTAGCACATATTGGGATTTTTTTGAGAAAGAAATATCTGTTTACGACACCACCTGGTATTTTGCCATCGACACATTTTTACAAACCGGAGATTCGGTATTTATTCCAAAAGTGGATTCTTCGCTCATTACTGTTATGGATTCAATATTGAAAATTAATGTTGATACATCCTACGAAAATCGGAAATCAGTAAATCATTATTCTTTATCATTTCTTGAAATACCAATAATCGGGCATTATACATTGTTAAATCGCAAGTTTTACCTCCGGGTTAGCGGGGGATTGATTCCCATGTTTATGATCTCGAAAACCGGAACAATTACTTATCCTGAATCATCAAATATAATTGACGGGGGACAAATTTCGTTTGATTATGGATTCATGCTTTCAATTTATGGTTCGGCAACACTGGGTTATAAGTTTAATAAACGATGGTCGGTTTTTGCAGAACCGTACTTCAAGAGGAATATTTTTTCAGTAATCAGGAATGATGAAGTTAAGCTTAGTGTAAATTCGTGGGGGGTAAAGGCCGGTGTCTCATTCCGTTTATTCAGATTTCAATCAAAATAAAAATTGTGAAAGGTTTTACATTTCAAATATCAGTTTTATTGTTATTTACACTACTTGGTGTTAAAGCTTATGCTGTTGATTATTTTATTGACGGGTATGTTGTGGTTGAAAATCTTTACCTGCCTGTCGAAGATCAGATTGTTGAATTCAGGGATAATAGCGGGGCGCTTATTACTTCTGCCTTGACCAATGAATCGGGATACTTTTTTAAAGATCTTGATTTGCCGGTATCAGCACAAACAATTGTTTTAAGTGTGTCGAGAAGCTGTAGCGGCGAAGTACTCTTCTATGATTATGAATTGATACTTGATAGCGATCATCTTGGATATATATTTCTTGTTTGCGAAGATCAGGCTTGCGAAGCCAGATTTAACTATCAGCAGCAAACCCGCAACAGCCTCATCTTTGAATTTACAAATATTTCCAGTGGGAATATCGATAATATATTTTGGAATTTTGGCGATGGAAACAGCTCAACGGAAGAAAATCCTATTCATGAATATACCCAACCCAATGCTTATAACGTAACACTTACCATTAACGGGCAAAACTGCACTGATGCTGTTGCCCGGCAAGTTACGGTGGATTACCTCAATTGTATGTCTAAGTTTTCATACAACCAGGTGAACCAGGGTCAGGCACTGACTATTGAATTTAAGAACGAGTCCGAAGGTTTTTACCTTCAGTATTTATGGCAATTTGGCTCATTTGAAATCTCATACGAAGAAAATCCGACAGTTGGCTTTACCACCCCGGGGTATTATTTGGTTACGCTAAATGTGGCCAGGCTGGGGTGTTTTAACAACTTAACAAAAATTGTTGAGGTTTCCCCTTTAACAGGATGTTTTGCTTTGTTTGAAAGTGAACAGCTATTTTCCCCTGAATTGCAGGTGCAATTTACCGATTTGGCAGTTGGTAGTGAAATTCTTTATTGGGTGTGGCAATTTGGAGATGGAACCTCAAGTACCGAAAGAAATCCATTACATGTTTACGATGAGCCCGGTAACTATGAAACCTCATTGCGGGTTATTAGCTCATCTTCTCAGGGTTTCTACTCAAGAACTATCGAAGTTAACGAAAGTAGCGGATGCCTTGCTGATTTTGAATATGTTCAACCAAACCCCGATAATCCTCAAATAAATTTCAATAGCCTTACCGCAAACGGTAATTTGCAATTTTACTGGGATTTTGGTGACGGCGATGTGTCAAGCGAAAAATCTCCGGCACATCAATATGATGATTTTGGGATTTACCAGGTGGGTTTAAGTGTACTTGGCTATGGTTGTACCGATAGTTCATCCTACACTCTCGTAATCGAAGAGCCCGTTTATTGCGAGGCAAAATTCTCTTATTGGCAGGCCTATCCAGAGAGTCGCCAAATAAGTTTCATCGATCAATCTTATGGGGATGCCTTAAATTACTCCTGGGATTTTGGAGATGGTGAGACCTCCTCCTTAAATAATCCGGTACACACCTATCAATTTTTTGGTCAGTATCAGGTTAAACTTTTGATTAATAATCCACAAAATTGTATCGATTCGGCTTTTGCCCTTATCGAAATTCTCCCGCCATTGAAAATTTCGGGCTATGTTTTTGCCGGTAATATTCCTTTGGGTTTGGGTAAAGTTTTCTTATACCGGATTTCGGAATTTGATGAAATAGCATATTTAGGCAATTGTAACCTGGATAAGGGTTATTTTGAATTTAGTAACCTTGAACCCGGCAGGTATTTTATTCAGGCCATCCCCAACCTTGAATTCCCTTTTCCGGTTATTCCTTTTTACTACCCTATTTATTCAGGAATCGATACCCGGTGGCAAAATGCGGAAATATTTCATACAGATGCCCTGCCCCAGGAAATAAATCTTAACCTCGAATCTTACAATGATTTTTTTGATGGTAAAGCTTCTCTTTCCGGAACAATAACCCAGGCATCCGGTGATGATAGTTTACCCTTGATCGTCTATTTATCCAATGATTTTGGTGAAATATTTCAGTTCAGGTTGATTGATGCGCAATTCCAGTTTAGCTTTGAAAATATTCCCTACGGGAACTATAAAGTGCGTCCTGAAAAAGCAGGAAAAACAAGCCAATCATTTAATCTCACACTTGATGAAACTGTTCCTGAAATGAATAACATTTTATTTTTGGAAACAGAAAATGCCATTATTCCTGATTTAAGCTCGATAGATGAGCAAAGCAATAGTAAAGTTCCGGAGGTTTATCCAAATCCTGCAAGCAGCTTTTTAAAAATCCAATTTCCTTTCCAAATACCTCCACAAATTTTTAGGATAAAAATATTTAGTTCCATTTCGAAGTACTTGCTGATAGATAAAGAGATATCAAGCGATGATGAAATTGACCTGACAGACTTGAAAGACGGATTTTACCTGCTCGAAATTTCCACTGACCAAAATACTTTTTACAGTAAACTCATCATCAGGAAATAAGTACACAACAACGCTGCTTCTCACCTAAAGCATCGGTATTAATTAGTGTGTGTCCATAGAGTCAACAATTTTTTAAATTAAGATGGCTCATTTCTAAGATACGGTTGAAAGTTTATAAGTAGACTTTGTTACCAATAGCTTCCATTTTATTTAAGTTAGATTTCCAGCTTCTTTTGGTTGGGCATCTGTATGTTCTCTCAGATTGATT
>Ga0307990_1000470_pt1 | contig 35862 bp, 36 predicted proteins | sample EllFjometagen129_FD_203168 | JGI IMG/M metagenome (GOLD analysis project Ga0307990, IMG submission 203168) | Marine microbial communities from Ellis Fjord, Antarctic Ocean - #129 | ecosystem: Environmental > Aquatic > Marine > Unclassified | place: Southern Ocean | collected 2014-10-08
TTTTTACAAAGCTCGATGAAACCAGGTGTTACGGCTCGATTTTGAATGCGTTAAGCTATGCTCGACTACCGTTAAGTTTTTTTACAGATGGGCAGCAGGTGCCCGATGATCTTGAAACTGCCAGCGCTGAGCGCTTGGCGGACTTATTGTTGGATATTGTATAAAAATTATGAATTAATAATTACGAGTTGCTGATTGTTAATTCGTAAGTCGTAATTCGTAATTTAAAGATTGAGGTATTTTATGGACCAGGCATCGGCGTTGCAAAAACCAACTTCTTCAGTGAAGGTGATTGCCGTAGCCAGCGGTAAGGGTGGGGTCGGCAAGACCAACACGGTTATTAATCTGGCTTGTTCCATGGCCGCAATGGGGGATCGGGTAATGGTTCTCGATGCCGATCTTGGTTTGGGAAATCTGGACGTTATGCTGGGTCTGGCGCCAGAGTATAATCTCCAGCACCTTTTTGCGGGCGAAAAAAACCTTGAAGAGATAATTGTCGAGGGCCCTCGGGGGATAAAAATTATTCCGGCAGCCTCCGGGATTCAAGAGGTGACCCATAGTGGTTCTCAGGAACAGCGTATCTTAATGGAGCAAATGAGTCAACTTGAAGGGGAGATCGATTTCCTTTTTATCGATGCTGCAGCCGGGATTTCGGAAATGGTGACCAGCTTTGTGCGGGCGGCCGATGCGGCACTGGTGGTAGCGACCCCGGAACCGACCTCGATGACCGACGCTTACGCCCTGATGAAGGTGCTCTGCAATCGCTACGGTGAAAAAAAATTCTATCTTCTGCTCAATCAGGTTTCCGGGGAGTCGGAAGCGCGCAAGGTCTATAATCATCTAAGTCGAGTCGGGGAGAAATTTCTTGACATCACCCTGGTCTTTTTGGGATATATTCCTAAAGATGCTAATGTGTCGATGGCGGTTTGTCGGCAGCAGGCGGTGGTAGAGTATAAACCAGAATCTCCAGCCAGCCGCTCTTTTGTCGAGGTCGCAGGTCGTTTGCGGCGCTTGCAGCTACGTTCGAAGAGCGGTGGTTTGCAATACTTTTGGCAACGTTTAACCAATGGCGAGAGTTTTGAGCAAAAGTGAAGCCGGAAATTTTGTTTTGGCAGAAGATGTATTGCTCAAGGAGTATTTGCCTCTGATTCAGCGCCTGGCCTATCGCCTGGTCTCCCGTTTACCGGATAGTGTTGAGGTTGATGATCTTATAAATAGTGGAGTTATAGGTCTGCTTGATGCGGTAGGTAAGTTTGAGCCAGAGCGTAATATTCAGTTTAAAACCTATGCTGAATTTCGTATTCGTGGGGCTATGCTGGATGATCTGCGGACCCAGGATTGGGCTTCTCGCAGTCTCCGTAATGATTGCAACCTGCTAGAGAGCACCTATGCTTCGTTAGAGCATAAATTGGGTCGTCCGGCTGAAGATTACGAGGTTGCCGAGGTTCTTGACCTGAGTCTGGAGGATTTTTATAAACTTTTGGGTCGGGCGCGCGGGATCTCTTTGGTCAATTATGAAGATTTAGCGGCCTCTGAGTCCGATGCTCCTCGTAGTCCTCTCGAGATGATTGCCCTGATTGAGAGTGATGATCCTTTGAGCCTTTGTCAGGATCGAGAACAGCAAGAACATCTTGTTGAGGCGATTGATAATCTTGGGGAGCGCGATCGCATCGTCTTGCAACTGTATTATTTTGAAGAGCTGAATTTGAAAGAGGTCGGCATGGTGCTTGATGTCAGTGAATCACGGGTTTGCCAGATGCGGACTCAGGCGATAGTTCGTTTACGTAACAAGATAAAAACCTTGCGTCGTAAAAAAATATCGATTAAAGAACAGGTAAATTAAAAACAGACGCTTTAAGTAGAATTCATTCGTGAGTTTTTACATATTGACTTAGCTTGGTTAAGGGAACAGAAGATGAACAAAGATATGAAGATCATTGTGGTCGATGATTTTTCAACAATGCGGCGTATAATCAAGAATATTCTTCGCCAGTTGGAATTTACTAATGTGCAGGAAGCTGACGATGGTGCAACGGCTTGGCCAAAGATTCAATCTGAATCTTTTGATCTCATAATTACCGACTGGAATATGCCGAAAATGTCCGGTCTGGAACTGCTCAAAAATGTTCGTAATGATGAAAATCTTAAGGCTACTCCGGTTTTGATGGTAACCGCGGAAGCCTTGAAGGAAAATATTATCGAAGCGGTTAAGGCCGGCGTCAGTAATTATATCATCAAACCTTTTACGGCTGAAACCATGCAGGAAAAACTGGAAAAGATTTTTGGCGGCTGAGCCCTGAGGCTGAACTGTTGTTGACAAGTAATTAAGGTGAGGGCTGGGACAGCAAGTGTTGTTGGCAGTTCTCACCTTTTTTTTATTCAGTTCAAAGTTCATAGTCGAGGGTTTTTGATCCTGTAGAGTTATTAAAAAATCAACGACTCCCATATTAGCAATTGAACTCTGAACTCTGAACTTTGAACTCTGAACTGAAATGGCAGATTTTTTTTCACGATATTATTTTCGCTCTTTTCTGGAAGCTTTTGCAGACCCTGTCTGGGTTGTAAATCGAGGTTTTCGTCTGGTTTACATGAATCCTGCGGCGGTAAAAAAATTCTCTTTAAATGTCGATCATGCGGTCGGCAAGCGTTGTCATCAGGCTCTTTTTGAAAATCTATCACCTTGTCCTTTCTGCTCTCTGGAACAGGTGTTCTCCTCTGCAGAGGTAAAAAATACCAATTTTACCTTGCTCGATCTTGATGGTCGCAACCATTTCTATGCATTGAGTAATTATCCTTGTTCAGGGGTTGATGGGGAGGTCGATTATGTGTTGGCCGTTTGTCTTGATAAAACTGAAGGAGCCGATCTTTTTGCCGAGATTTCAAGGCTTCAGGGGCTTGCGGCAATGGGTGAGTACAGTGCTGAATTGAGTCATGAAATTCGTAACCCGTTAAATTCGATCGAGATTCAGATGTCTCTATTACAACGGATGGCGTCCGGCCTGGTCCCTGGTGAAGCGGCGGCTTTTTTGAAAGTTGTCGATGTCGTCCGGGCAGAGAGCCGGCGGCTTAATTCTCTGGCCGGTGATTTTCTTAAGATGCAAAAAAGCCGCCGTCTGGTTCTTGCGGCTTGTGATCCTTTCGCTGTGGCTCGTAATGTGGCAGAGCTCCTGCGGGAAGAGGCCCGGGCGGCCCATGTTGAAATCTGTTTGCAGTTGCCTGAGGTGTCGATTTTGCTGCTGGCAGATGGTGATAAATTGCAGCAGGCCTTTATGAACTTGATGAAAAATGCGCTTGAGGCATTGCTTGAAAGCGGGCGGGAGAATGGTTTTTTAGAGGTTAAAGGTTGGCTTGAAGAGGGGCAAGTTATCCTGAATTTTGCCGATAATGGTCCGGGAATCCCTTTTGCCCGCCAGGCAAAAATCTTTGATCTTTTTTATACCACCAAAACCTGTGGCACGGGTATCGGCTTGCATCTATGTCGCGATGTGATCCGTGCCCATGACGGTGAAATATCTTTTGTCAGTGATGAACAAGGCACTGTCTTTACAGTAGTTTTGCCTCGTACGGAGTCTAATGAATAGAGTTAAACAACTTAAAATTGTCGTGGTTGATGATGAAGAGCGGGCCGTTGCCGGTCTGGTTGAGCTTCTTAAGCTCGATGGCTTTACGGTGGCAGGTTATAGTCAGCCGGCCCGGGTTCTCGATCATTTGCGGCGTGAGTCTATAGATATCCTGCTTACTGATTTGAAAATGCCGGAGATCGACGGGATTGAGCTTTTACAGCGAGTCAAAGCTCTGGACGTGACTGTCAGTGTGGTTATGATAACCGGGCAGGGGACGGTTGACGATGCCGTGGCGGCAATGAAAGCCGGGGCCGATGACTATCTGGTTAAGCCGATTAATATCGATGAGTTGGAAATCATACTGGCCCGGCTGCGTGAAAAACGGGAACTTTTGGCCCAGAATCTGATTTTGCGTGAAGCTTCCCGGGCTCAGATCGACCAATCTGACTTTATCGGCCGGAGTCTGGTAATGGAGAAGATCTTTCGGGCTTTGCGTGATGTTGCGCCGACTATGGCCAGTGTCTTGATTGAGGGTGAAACCGGCACTGGTAAAGAGTTGGTCGCCCGAGCTCTGCATCGTCTTGGGTCGCGCTCGGAAAAACCACTGATTACAATTAATTGCGCGGCTCTCCATGAAGGACTTCTCGAAAGTGAGCTTTTTGGTCATGTAAAAGGATCTTTTACGGGTGCGGTACGCAATAAGCAGGGCAAATTTGCTTTAGCTGATGGCGGCACCATATTTCTTGATGAAATCGGCGATATGGCGTTGTCGGTCCAGGCTAAGCTTTTACGAGTTCTGGTTTCGGGAGAATTTCAGCAGGTTGGTGGCGAGAAGACCCACTATGTTGATGTCAGGGTTCTGGCGGCGACCAATAAGGATCTGCGGGCCGCGGTAGCGGCGGGTGAGTTTCGGGAAGATCTCTACTACCGTCTCAATGTTATACAGTTTACCCTGCCTCCTTTGCGGGAGAGACCCGGTGATGTGGCGCTTCTGATTAAGTATTTTTGTGAAAAAATTGCCGAGCGTGAGCAGCGCCAGGTGGCCTTCCCTGAGCGGGCGGCGATGTTGTTGCTTGAGAGTGCACCGTGGCCCGGAAATGTGCGCGAACTCGAAAATGTCATCGAGAGAGCGGTAATTTATGCCAAAGAGCGTCCGATTGCAGTCGAGGATCTGCCCGAGCATCTACAGTCGCACAATGGTGCAGTCTCAGCGGCTGCCGAAAAGGTGATTGAAGGTGGTGTTAGCTTAGCCGGTTTGACAATTAAGGAGATGGAAAAACAGATGATTGAAGCGGCTCTGGAGCGCTGCCCCAGCAAAGCTCAGGCGGCTCGGGAGTTGGGTATCAGTGTCCGAAAAATTGAGTATCGAATCAAAGAGTGGAATTCTTGACAGTGGCTGTGGGTAGTTTAGTTAAAATTTGTGGCTAAAGTTTGTGTAGTTATTGTCGATTAAGGAATTGTAAAGGTAATTATTCAGCGTGTTTGCGTGTTTGGGCTTTAAACTGTCTCGATGCGGGGATACCCCAAGGGCACTTCCTCACTTCATTCGGGCGCAGCCTCCAGACCGGGCTTTAGCCCGTGGCGGGCTGAGCCGTGTCCCCCTCGAAGTGGGCGAAGCAATGTTCGATGTTTTCTTTAGTAGCTTTATGAGGTTGTTGGATAGTTACTTGTAAAGTAGATTGACAAAGTGTCAGGGTCGGGGTCATTGCTGGTATAAGGTGCGTCAGCACCCCGGGCTTCGCAGTGAGCTTAGCGAGGAAGCACCCTTGGGGTGTGACCCCGTTTATGAAGGCGAAGCGATATTCGACGCCTTCTGCAGTACTTTTATAAGGGGGTTGAGGAGTTTTAATTATGTTTGATGCCAATAAGCCGATTACTAATAGCAATAATATAGTTGTGGGGTCGGTGTTGCCCAGTGCCAAACCCCAGTCCAGAGATCGTGCTCCTGGTCGAAATATCGATCTTCGGGGGCGGGTTATTAATGTGCGGAATGGGCGTTATCGGCCCCGACGTTTTTCACCGATAGCCTATGGTGGCGCTAACCGTCGATTGCCGCGTGATCAGCGTCGTGCATCCAGCAATGCTGATAATTCAGGGGATCGGGTGGTAACCTTGCTGGTTCCGGCTGGAGCCGCCTTCGATAGTTTGATCGGCAAGGAGGTTTTTCTTAAAATATCAAGTTGATCTCTTGTAGTTTAAGGTAAACTCCTTTATCTTCGCAAAGGTTTTGCGACTGGTCGCATGTTCCAGGCGGCAAGCGTCAACTTCGGCCGTTTCATGGTCTATTTGCAGAATCCCTGTCAGAAAATCATAGAAAGTTTTATGACGCTCTCCAATCTCCCGGGCAATCTTCTCGCCCGCCTCAGTTAAGGTCAAGTAGCTGTAACGTTCATAATTTACAAGACCCTTCTCCGCTAAACCCTTCATCGCCCCAGTGACGCTTGGCATTTTCACATTAAGCCGCTCCGCAACCTCTTTGACACGAGCAACCTTATGTTCTTGTTGAAGATTTAGGATTACTTCGAGGTAGTCCTCCATGTTTGAGGTTAAGCCTTCATGGTTCTCGTGATTTACCATGGTGTGCTCCTTTCTCCCTGAATCTGGGAGTTTTCCGGCCCGCTTAAGTTTCTTAGTATTGCATAAGTTTAATAGTTCCCCTTACTCAATTTGTCAAATAATTCTGTTCAAGCCGGTTTTATTATTGTGGTATGTTTGTTGCAAAATCAGCTTGATGGCTTTGTCAAACGGGAATATTTGCCGCTTTTCCCGCTTTTTCGATGCGGGGACATTGCTCTGAGGCAGGGCGTTAGCCCGAGCCGGTCTGAGCTTGAGCTTGCAAACTACCGTGATTGGGGTCATTGCTGGTACAAGGTGCGTCAGCACCCCAGCTTTGACCCCGTTTATGAGGGCGAAGCGATGTTCGCCGCTGTTAGTTATAACTTTAAGGTAGGTCGCTGAATAGCTACCCTAAAGTTACATTGTTTTAAGTTCAAGCGAGTCAGGTACACAAAATGAATCATGAAATCTATACGGCTCTGAGCGGGGCTTTGGCTAATGATCGTCGTCAGGAAGTGACGGCCAATAACCTGGCTAATATCAATAGCGGTGGTTTCCGTCGGGATGTGCCTCTGTTTGCGACGGTTTACGATCAGGTCAGTGGCAACAACCGTTCACCCGAAAATAGCCAGGATGTTCTCGAGCATAACGCTTTTGCCGTACAGTCCGGGAGCTGGATCGATTTTCAGACCGGAGCTATGCAGGATACTGGGAACCCGCTTGACATGGCCCTTGATGGTGAGGGCTTTTTTGTTGTGAAGCGGGCCACTGATGGCAAGATTTACTATACCAGGGACGGCCATTTTAGACTCAACCAAGAGCGTGAGTTGGTGGCGATTAATGGTGATCAGGTTATGGCTGCCGGAGAAGATGATGTACCTCTGGTTCTGGCGGGTGAAACTCCTGGGGCTCTGAGAGATCTTAAGATTGGAAAACTCGGAGATGTGATGGTCGACGGTCAGCCGATTGGGGCTTTACGCCTGGTAACGTTTGCCGATCTCCAGGGTCTGGAAAAGCTTGGTGATGCCGGTTTTGTCGAAAGCAGTGTTTCCGGCCCCCCGGAACCGGCCGACCAGTTGCTGGTCAGTCAGGGGGTTCGTGAGCTCTCCAATGTAAATGTTTTGGAAGAGATGGTTAGCCTGATCGAGATTGCGCGTCAGTATCAAGCCCAGCAAAAGGTTATAATTGGCATTGATGAGATTAATAAACTAATAGCTAACGGTGTGTCAGGTTAGTTTTAAAGGAGAAAAAAATGATTAGAGGTTTGTTTACCTCATCCACCGGGATGACGGCTCAGCAGTTAAATATCGATGTGATAGCTAATAATCTGGCTAACGTCAATACCACCGGATTTAAAAAGAGCCGTGCTGATTTTCAAGATCTGATGTACCAGACTATGAGTCGGGCCGGAACAACATCGGCGACTGGAGAAGAGATCCCGACCGGGGTTCAGGTCGGGCTTGGTACTAAACCTGTAGCGGTCTACAAGGTTTTCACTCAGGGAAACTATCAGGAGACTGGTAATGAGCTCGATATGGCGATTGAGGGGGATGGTTTTTTTCAAGTCCTTTTGTCAGATGGAACCACAGGCTACTCAAGAGCTGGTGCTTACAAATTGGATAGCACCGGCAATATGGTGACCTCTGATGGTTACGCCCTGCAGCCAGCGATCAATATCCCCAGCGATACGACGCAGATTACAATCACTGCCGACGGGACAGTTTCGGTGATTCAGGCCGGGCAAACGACTTCGACCACGGTGGGCAATATCGAGTTGGCCAGTTTTTCCAATCCTTCCGGTCTTGATGCGACAGGTCGCAATCTTTTTCGGGAGACTGACGCTTCGGGTAACGCGACAACCGGGACCCCCGGTGCTGATGGTCTGGGGACGCTCAGTCAGGGCTTTCTCGAAATGTCAAATGTGACTGTCGTTGAAGAGATGGTCAATATGATTGTCGGGCAGCGGGCCTATGAAGCCAATTCAAAATCGATTCAGACCTGTGACGAAATGTTGCAAACGGCGAATACGTTGAAACGATAATATTCGTTAGGAGGCAAAGATGGTGATGGCAGTTTGCAAAGCTAAAATTTTTCAGAGGCAGGTAGGTTGTTCATCTCTCATCTTTAAGCTGTTGCTGTTAATTTTTATGTTGGCGCTGGCGGGTGCGGCTTTAGCCTCGGAATTTAAGGCTAAAGATCTGGTCCAGCAGTTTCGTATCGAACTTCTAGCTGAGATTGAGAAAAGTTTACCCGACGTAAAAGAGCTGAGTTTTGCAGATTCAGGTGAGGTGACAAAGTGGCTTGATGGTAGTGCTGCTGGAGCCTCCCTGGCAATTTTGCAGGTGGGTTGTTGGAATCGAAAAAATGGGGTTTTGCCGGTTCAGCTTGAGTTGTCTGAAGTAGAAGGTAAAGATTCCCGGCGCTGGTTCAGGATAACGGTTAATGGGAAAGCGCAGGTCTTGCTGGCGGGACGTGATCTGGTCAGGGGAGAGCCTGTACAAAGCTCTGATTTTGTCTCAACGATGGTCGATTGTCGGAGTTTAGGTAAAGAGACGGTAAAATTTTTGCCTGAAGATATGATTTACCAGCTTACATCAAATCTGCGGGCTGGTCTGCCCTTGAGGAGCCGGCGCTTACAGCCTTATCGGTTGATTAAGCGTGGTGACTTGGTCCAAGTCTTTTTGCAGCAAAGCGGAGTGAGTATAAATACTCGAGGCGTGGCTATGGGGAATGGTACTTTAAAAGAAATTATAACCGTCAAGAATCCGACTTCAAGAAAATATTATCAGGCCCAGGTGGTTGGTTCCGGCGAAGTTGTGGTTGTCTATTGAAAACATGTAACTATTCAGCTTTTTCATAAAGTTGCTGCAGAAGTTGTCGAACTTTGCTTCGCCCACTTCGAAGACGGATACCCCAAGGGCACTTCTTCGCTACACTCAGGCGCAAGCTCAGCCCGCTTTGGGCTAAAAGCTCTCGCTGGAGGTCTGTCCCCACATCGAGATAGTTTGAAATCCGAAGACGTTGAGTAATTGCAAAAATATTTAAGGTGGTGGAGTCATGAAAATTACTTATAAATACTTGTTAGGGCTGGCGTTTTTGACTCTGCTGCTTACTGGTTGTGGTCATCAGTCAGCGTCGTTGCGAGCTCCGGTACCGGTGGTGCGCCCGGAGGCACCTGTTCCGGCACCAGCTACCGGCAGAACCGTTCCGCGCTATCATAATGGCTCCCTGGTTAATCTGGAAGCAGCTGGACAGGATGATTTTGTGCAGATTTTCAACTCCCGGCGAGCCCGTTACGTCGATGACATTGTTTATGTGTTAGTCTCAGAAGAGTTCAGTGGTACCGGTTCGGCATCAACCTCCAGTGATGGGAAAAACAGTAGCAAATATTCGGTCCCCGGACTTTTTGCGCTGAAGCAGTACCTGGGCGATCTCGGTGAGATGGATGATTGGCTGGAAACCGAACGGAGTAATGAAACCTCGGGTACCGGGGCGACCAGTCGCAGCAATACCTTGACCGCTAAAATCGCATCGCGAGTGACCGAAGTGTTGCCCAATGGTGATTTTCGCATAGCCGGTTCCCATTTCACTCAAGTGAATAATGAAGATCATTTTGTAACCGTGACCGGCATCATTCGACCGACCGATATCTCAGCTGATAACTATATCCTCTCGTCGGCGATCGCCGATGCCCGTATTGAGTATAGCGGTAGTGGTACGATCGGTACCAAGCAAGGGGTCGGTTGGGGAACAAAAGTTCTTGATTTGGTTTGGCCGTTTTAGTTGTTTGGTAACTATTCTGGAGATTTTGCAGTTATGCGAAAAATTTGTTGGCAATTACTTTTTTCTCTTTTTGTTGGGCTTCTGTTTGTCGATTTGGCAGCAGCCGCCAGGCTTAAAGATATTTCCCATATTAAAGGGGTGCGTAGTAACCAGTTGGTTGGCTATGGTCTCGTGGTGGGGCTCGCCGGGACTGGTGATGATACCAAAAAGGGGAAATTTACCAGTGAAGCGATGGCCAATATGCTCGATAAATTCGGGATCTCGGTTGATGCCACAACTATTGATTTGGACAATGCTGCAGCCGTCATGCTGACGGCTGAACTGCCCCCTTTTTCGAGTAATGGTTCCCGCCTTGATGTTTTGGTTTCATCAATTGGTGATGCTGACAGTTTGCAAGGTGGAACCTTGATGCTAACCCCGCTGCGGGGGCCCGATGGTCGGGTCTATGCAATGGCCCAGGGGCCGGTCTCCGTGGGTGGGTTTAGCCTTAGTAAAGGTGGTGGAAAAAAAGTCAAAAACCATCCCACGGTTGGGCGGATTGCTAATGGTGCCATGATTGAGCGGGAGCCGCCGTCGACGCTGTTTATCGATGGAAAAATTGTTTTGACCTTGAACCAGCCCGACTTTATGACAGTCTCTCGGGTTGTCAAAGTGGTTAATGAAACTTTTCAGCAAAAAATTGCCATTCCACTTGATTCCGGAACTGTTGAAATGACGCCACCGGGTCAGGAGAAAGAGTTTTTAATTCCCTTTCTCGCAGTTATTGAGAATCTTCAGGTGACGCCTGATGCCCGGGCTCGAGTTGTGATTGATGAGCGTACCGGTACGGTTGTGGTTGGTCGTAATGTGATGCTTGATGCCGTAGCTGTGGCCCATGGTGATTTGAGTATCCAGATTTCAGCGATGCCGCTGGTGTCACAGCCGCCGCCTTTCTCGTTTGGGGAAACAGTGGTCGCTGTCGAGAAAGATATAGTGGTCGCAGAAGAGCCCGGAAAATTGGTTGTGGTGCCGCGTGGAGTCAATATCGATGCGCTGGTTAAAGCGTTGAATTCAATCGGGGTTTCGCCTCGTGATTTGATCGCTATTTTCCAGGCTATCAAAGCTTCCGGAGCTCTCCACGCCGAACTCGAAGTTATATAAATTGTAAAATTTAATCTTTTCTTCTTCTGGTATGAGCATTGCAAAATATCTACCAGGAGAGCATGCAGGAGGAATAAAATGCCTACCGGAGTGCTCCCGACCTTTTCTGCCGGGCTGGTATCAGCTGATAATTTAGGGGTGGATCGCAGGCGGCAGAATATGCAGGTTGAGATTGATGCGGTGGCTGCCGGGAAAACCCGGGCTGACCGTGAAGCAAAACTGCAAAAGGCCTGTCAGGGTTTTGAGGCGATATTTATAAATACGATCTTGCAGGAGATGCGGAAAAGCATTCCCGATGACGGACTTCTGCCAACCAGTAATGCGACCCGCACCTGGCAACAGCTCTTTGACAACCAATTAGCCGAAACCCTGGCTTCGCGACAGGAGATGGGGGTGGCGAAAATGCTCTATCAGCAGCTGCAAGTGATGGAGGTCGAAAAAAAATAGAAAAAAACTGCTAAAGTTTTATCTCGACTGGTCGATACTAGTGGCGAATGTTTTTTACGTCGACTCCAGCGAGGTGCAGATATGAGTATGAATAGTGTGGGCCCAGCCCTCTATAGTGACGCTTTAAAGGCGCTTGAGACAACCCGGAAAGCCGATGCGGCGAGAAAGGGCGAGGTTGAAGCCGGAGCTGGTCGTAGCCAAGAGCAAGGCGATCAGGTGACGATCTCCTCTCGCGGCAATGATTTGGGGCGCCTGGCAGAGTTAACTAAGGTGGCACCCGAGATTCGCAGCGAAAGAGTTGCGGAACTTAGAAGCGCGCTTGAGGATGGAACCCTTAAGGTTGACAGCCGCGAACTGGCCGCGAAGATGTTTAAGGAGATGTCTCTCGAATCCTGGTTCTAGTTTCAATCTATTCATAGATGTGTTTGAAAAATGCACATTAATTTCGCAGGCCCTGGATTGTCGTAATCCCGGGCCTTTTTATTAGCTGATTGGTGGTGTTTATAATAATTTAAGGATACATTATGCTGCAACACTATCAAAATTTGGCTCGGTTATTGGAAGAAGAGATTTTAACTCTCGGGCAGGTGGCGGACTTTTATCAAGTTATTTATGAAAGTCTGAATGGCGGCCTCTTAGTGGCCCTGCCCGAACTCTTTGCTGGCGGAGCTCGCTCGCGTGACAATTTGGCAAAGATTGCCGAGGAGAAACGGCAACTGTTGGTTGAGATCGGGGTGACTTCACTGCGTCAGCTATTAAGTGCCGAGCGTCCGGCCAAGATCCGACGCCTGGTTGGTTTGCGAGGGTCTGAAATGACTAATTTGCAGCGCAAAATTGAGGCAAGAAGGGCCGCAATCGGACAATCTCTAGAGGCTTTGCAGGTTGTTAATCAAAGGTTTTGTGATTTCTTCCAGCAACTTTGTCCCGCCACTATCAGCTATCAAGGCAGAGGCGTGATGGCTGGTAATGAAATGGCATACAGCGGTATTGCTTTCAACGGGGTTGCTTGAGAGAAGATTTTCTATGATGATCTTCTCTGGGGGAGGTAAAAGATAATGAGTGTGGGTCTTTCCAATGCATTAAATAGTGCCAAAGCCGGGTTGATGGCAAATATGACCTCGATCGATATTATCGGGCATAATATTGCCAACGCCAACAATCCTGATTACCGGCGCCAGGTCGGCTACCTGGAGACCACCAATCCGATTCCCAGCAATCTTGGCCCTCGAGGTACTGGGGTTCAGGTTAGCCGGATTGAATCGCTCTACGATCGTTTTCTTTTTCGCCAGGTCAACTACGAGAGTTCGAACCAAGGGATGTGGGAATCGTTGGCTGGTGGGCTGGATAGTGTTGAACGGGTTTTCAACGATCTTGGTGACAATGGCCTGGCGGCTCAGATGGCGGAATTCTGGGGGGCGTGGGAAGATCTTGCCAATCAGCCAGAAGGTGGTATTGAGCGGGCTAGTTTGGTGGGTAAGAGTCGGGTGCTGGCGGCAACCTTTAACTCGATGGGTGATGACCTCAATTTTCAACGCCAGATACTTAACGACTATTTTGATAAGGGTGTAGCTGATATCAATCAGTTGGCTGATAGTCTCGGAGCTATGAACCAGGGGATAATGGAGTCTGAGGTCAATGGCGGACAGAATAATGATCTGCGCGACAAACAGCTTGCATTGCTTTCAGATTTGTCAGAGTTGGTTGATATTGATTATAACGAAGATAACACCGGGCAGCTCAATATTATGATGCAGGGAGGTAAACCCCTGGTTCTGGGGAGTGAAGTTTTTCATCTCCAGAGTCGAAGCGATGATCAGGGTGATTTTCATGTCTATTTTGGCTCGGAAGGCATTGCGATTGACGACCTCATCGGTAGCGGTAAGATGAAAGGCTGGATTGATGCCCGGGAGGAGTTGACACAGGTCCAGGATGACCTTAACCGGATGAGCAGCAGTTTGATGTTCGAGATTAACCAGGCCCATTTTCAGGCTTATAACCTTGATGGTGAGACCGCTTTAACCTTTTTTGATCATCGTATTGCTTTGGCTGAGGGGCAGGATAATAACGGTGATGCGACCATCTCTTTTTACGCTGACCCGACTAATGCTGAAGCTCCGGAAGGAATCGCCTGGGGAACCCTGGCCAATGCTGATGATTTTGAGATCAGGTTCACCGGTGACCATGTTGATGGTAGTGGGGTCAAAGACTTTGTGATTGTCAATACCACAACTGGAGTTGAGCTCGATGCGGCTTCATATGATATTGATGATAGTGATGGCACGGATGGGAAATTGGTTATCAGTTTTAATGATACAACTGAAGCATCCCTAACTCCTGATAAGGGCTATCATCTCGAACTTGACTTTAGTTCCGGCACCGCACCTCGTGATGAAGACACTTTCACGCTCTCTTTTAATGGCAATGCATCGCGCACCATGGTTGTCAATCAGGATCTTGACAATGCCGACAAGATCGCGATCTCAGATAACTACTTCGAAGTTCCCGGTAATAATAAAATAGCTCTCGAAATTGCCCAGCTCCAGCATCAGCAGGTGGTTAATGGGCGTTTTACCTATAATGAATTCTATACCTCTTTGGTTGGTCGAGTGGGCTCAGCTTCGTATACGGCGCAGTCGCGTCAGAGTCAGTCAAAAATGGTGCTTGAGCAGCTTAATATTCGTGAAGAGTCGGTCTCTGGCGTTTCAATCGATGAAGAGATGACCAATCTGATTAAGTTTCAGCAATCCTATCAGGCGACCGCCCGCATGATAACCACGATCGACGAGCTTATGCAGATTTTAAATGACATGCTTTAAAGGTCGTGAACAGTCTTAAAAAGATTTTACTGACGACTGACCACTGAAAACCGGAGGTTTTCCCATGATACGCACCACTAAAAATCACTTTTACATGAGTGTCGACAGTAACCTTTCGCGTCTGGCTGAAGAGCGCAATCGTTATCTGCAACAGATTTCAACCGGTAAGAATTTCAGTCGCATTTCTGAAGACCCGGTTAGTGCGACGGCGGTAATGACCTATAAGTCAGAAGATGTAAAAATCAGTCAATTGGGCCGTAATATGGTGCAGGGTGATAACCAGTTGGCAGTGGCCGGAACCGTGACTGACCAGGCTCATTCCGTACTTTTTGATGCCAAAGGGGTGATGACGGCCTGGCCCAGTACCCAGGATGTGGCGATGCAGCAGACCATGATTCAGGAGATCAGCCAATTTGAAGACCGTCTTTACGGTCTGGCTAATACGGTCAGTAACGGCGGTTCTATCTATGCAGGTTATCAACGGCGTGAAACCGAAACCTACGCGAAAATTTCGACAACAGATTTTCATTTAGGTGCCGTTTATAATGGTGATGGTGGTGATATCGCGATGGAGGTCGGGGTTTTGCAGACCTTACAGCTCAATGTTGTTGGCGGCGGCTTCACCCTTGATGGTCGTCAAATTGACGGGCTTTTCAGTAAAGAAAAGAACCAAGACAGTGACTCCCGTGATGTGTTTGAGCTCTTTTCTCGGATGCTGGCCGGAATGGAAGATGGCAGCAATGGGCAATCTCGAACTTCAACAGAATATCCAGTAGCGGCTTTGCGTAATTTGGCCGCGAATGAACTTGAACTGGTCTCAGCCGATGGAACAACCCTGACGATCGGGGCGGCCCATGCCGGAGGAACTCTCGGAGCCCAGGCGATTGCCAATAATGCTTGGAATATTAATGATGCAGCAGCGCCTGCTGTTACGGCACGGTTGCGAGCTGAAGTCGCGGGGGCAACGCTGCCGAATTTTGCCGTTGGTGATGATCGGACGATGGCTGCAGGAGATTTAAAAATTAATGGTGTGGATATCGGGGCGGTTGATTTTGCAGTAGTGCCGGCTGAAGATAGTAAGGCTGCCGCTAATGCGGCTTTGAGTAATATCCGGGCTCTGGCATCCGCTATAAATCGTGAAAGCGATGGAACCGGGGTTTGGGCCACCTATGAACCGGAATCTGATTCCTACGAAGGCGATGCAACTCCTTATGACTACAATCTTATTTTAACCAGTAACGATGCAGATGGTAAGCCGATAACGATTGAGCTGGCTAGTGATGCCCATACTCAGACTGGACTCGGTACAGCCACTGGTATTACTGACTATCATCCCGGAGCTTCGGATGGAGGTTCTCCTCCAGGGGCAGTTGATACTGAAAATGCCGCTCTGCCATCCGGCACCAATGCGACGGTTTATAACAGCAATAATGGAACAATAACCTTGGTTTCCGACGAAGGTTTTACGTTGCGCGAAAATGTTGCCGAGAGTCTGCAGGCAACTTTGGGGATTTCTGTTAACGAGGGGCTGGATAGCCATAAAAGTGAAAACGTGTTGGATCAGCAGGTCTCGCAACTTGATTCCTATCTTACTCACTTTACCGCTGAACGAGCTTCAATCGCGGCTCGCCGCAACCATATCTCCGCCAGTCAGGAGAGTCTTGATGTCCGTTCGCAAAACCTTAAAGACGCAGTAGATAATTTGGAAACGGTCGATATGGAAGAGGCTATCATGAAATATTATGCGGCCCAGAACTATTACGAAGCGACCCTGGCTTCAACCAGTCGAGTGATTACAACCTCTATTCTCGATTATCTGTAGTTAGAGTTCTCGCATAACCTTATTCTTGTGAAAGCCGGAATCCAGCAATGGTATGATTTTTTAAATTTAAATCAAATTTGTTCAAAAAAATCTACCTTTTTTACTTTGCCAGCAAATTATATCTAAAGTTTTTGTTTCTCTGGTCGAAAAGAGAGATAATGAAACACAAATCAATATTAACAAGTAAATTTAAAGTAATGTAAGTAAGCATCGATAATTAAATTAAAATAAGGAGGTTTAAAAGACAATTTGACAAGAAGTGAAAGTTGGAATTAATTTTACAAACCAACCCGTTTGACTTTGGCAAGAATTGCCAAAGAAAAAACCTAGAAAAGGAGAAACAAAATGGCAGATATCTCATTGACCGCGGGAATGCGGCAGAATCTTTACAGCATGCAGCAAACAAATATGTTGATGGACCGTACGGCTGGGCGTTTGAGTTCCGGTTTTAAAGTGCAGACGGCCCTTGATGATCCGATTAACTATTTTGCCGCCGAAGGCCATCGTCAGCGTGCTACAGACCTTGCAGGCCGTAAAGATGAAATGGGTGAAGCAATTCAGTTGATTAAGTCTGGTAACAATGGTATCGAAGCGCTGACAGATTTGGTGGCTTCGGCTAAATCTCTGGCTCAGTCAGCTCTTTCGGCTGATACTTCGGCCGAAGCAGCCTCCCTCCAAACCCAATTCAATAGTCTGCTAGACCAGATCGATGATCTCGCTGATGACTCCGGTTACAAGGGCATTAATTTGTTGGGCGGCGAAGATGAGACCCTCGAGGTTGCTTTTGATGCATCTGGTACTTCTTCTGTTACTCTGGAAGGGTTTGATGGTTCGGCTAGTGGTCTCGAGATTGCTGCGGTGGATACTGCCGGGACCGCAATGTGGGTTTCAGATGAAGGAACAGCTGCTTCGATTAATTCAGTCCAGATTGATGATGCTATTGACGACCTTGATGCTGCGCGAACGACTTTACGGACTGAAGCCAAGGAGCTGTCTGACAATCTTTCAACCATTACGATCCGGCAGGATTTCACCTCCAATATGATTAACACTCTCAATGATGGTGCCGATAATCTGACACTTGCCGACATGAATGAAGAGGGTGCCAATATGTTGATGTTGCAGACCCGTCAGGGTCTGGGGACCGCATCCTTAAGCATGGCGTCACAGGCAGCGCAGTCGGTATTACAACTCTTTTAAAGACTAAATAATTAAACTTATTTAGCTGACATAAACTGCAGCAAAGGGAGTTTCTTCCCTTTGCTGCAGTCGCGTGCCAGATGGAGGTAGTTATGAACAGTAGTCAGATTGCCCTGAACGTTGGAGGGGGGCAAGAGAGTCTGCGGCGCTTGTCATCGTCCGGCTTGCCCCGGGCTCCGGGGAATGCCAATTCTTCTGAAAACTCACAAGCCAACAGCTCGGAACCAGGGGTTAACCATGACCGGGGGCTTGTTGGTAGAGTCGCAACGGTTGAGCGGCAACAGCAAATAACTCTTTCTTACAGTGTCGGGGTTGCCGATCGAGCTATGGGAGAGATTGATGAAAAAGTTAATGAGGCGAAATCTGACTTGGTCGAGATGACCAAAATATTTCCTCCCTACCCTCAAGGTAGTGAAGAGCGCGTCGCGTTGCTCAATAGTTATAGCTCATTGCGTTTACGGATAGATAGCCTGACTTTTCCACCGGAAAATGAGTTGGCTTCGCAGATGCTGGGCGGTTCAGAATCCGCAGGTAACGATGGGTTGCCGGCTGAGCTGCAGGGCTTTCAGGTTAATGCCGGGAAAGAAGGTCTTGATCTGTTGCTTCCGTCGGCTCCGGTAAACGAAATGGAAGATGATGAGTTTGGCCCTGTAATTGATGACCTAAATAGAGCCTCTGCTCTTCTTCAAGAGCGTCGGATGGAGTTGCATGATACTATTAGTACAATGTTTAACCAGGGTAGTGGTGATGAAGCGCTTTATGTTAAGTTGAGCTTGGAACTTAAAGAGCAGTTGAGTACTTCTGATGCAACTATGGGGCGTCAGAAAACCGGATTACATAATGATTTATCTCATCTGGATTGGGGTGAATAGATGGTTGCTTGCGCATGGCGTTAAAAATCAGTTTACGTCCTCATGAGAGGATTGTGATTGCCGGAGCCGTGATTGCTAATGGCGAAAAACGTTCCGAGTTGGTTATTGAGAACCGGGTTCCTATCCTCAGGGAAAAAGATTTGTTGCGTGAGGCCGAGGCTGATACCCCTTGCAAGCGGATCTATTATGTTGTTCAGTTAATGTATTTCGATGAGGAAAACCTGAAGAGTCATCATGAAAAGTATTGGGGGCTGGTAAAAGATGTGCTTGCCGCCGCCCCCAGTATGGCAGTTTATGTGGGTCGTATAAGTGAGTGTTTGATTGGTAATCGTTACTATCAAGCTTTACGCTTTGCGCATGAATTGATTGAATATGAGAAGGAGGTATTGAGTCGTGTCGTTGAATCCAATGAATGCATATAAAAAAGTTGAACAAGAGACCATGCCCGGGCGTGAAGTAGAGTCTAAGGTTTTGATAAAAGCTGCCAATAAGCTGAAGGAGTGCCAGGATAATTGGGAAAGTGCTGATCGGGATAAGAAGCTGGATGAATCGTTGAAATTCAATCAGTTGATCTGGAGTATTTTTCAAAGTGAATTGGCGGCTGAAGACAACCCTCTACCAAAAAAATTACGGCTTAATCTACTACGTTTGAGCGCCTTTATAGATGGACGTTCTCTTGAAACAATGGCCTATCCGGCTCCGGAGAAGCTTACAATATTAATTAATATCAACCATAATATCGCTGCAGGCCTACGCGAACAACCGAAAGCGGCATGATAAGCAATGTCATACCGCTCTCCCTTGGTTGGAGTTCCGGGATGACGATCAAGTTGTAATCCACTCTTTCAGCTTAAGAGTTATTTTTTTGAAAAGCGACTTAGGGGAAATCGCAGCCCGAAGTCGCTTTTTTTACGTTAACCGCATCCTTAAGGCGTCCTGCCTGTTCCAAGCTAATTGCTAGCTCTTCGCCAGCAATTTCTAACACTTCAGCAGTCAGAATAACATCCTCTAGTTTTGAAAAAGCCCGCCGGCCTTTTTTGACTCCGTCCCGACAACAGATGGCAGCCGCATGTAGAAAACGTGCGGCTGAATATTCGGGAATCTGTTGTAACAGCTTCTGTAGTCTTTTCGCAGCAGGTTTAGGGCGTCCCAAGTGAATTTCATAGAGGGAGCAATTGAAATAACTTTCCTTTAGCTTTGGGTTTAAGCGAGAGGATTTTTTTGCTGCGGTCAAAGCTTGTTCAATCTCTCCGGTGGCAAAAAAAGCAGTACCCAAATTGAGATGGGCTTCGGCGTTATCTGGAGCAATTCCCAAAAAACGTTGCCATAGATTGATCGCGTCTTGGTGTTGTTCAAGAACCCCGGCCTGTACAGCCAACTCACGGAGAGGGACCATAGCATCTTGTATTTCATCAAGCTTTTGCAATCCCAGTAAGAAATATTTTTCGCCTTTAGCTTGGGCTTTTAGGTTGTCGAGTTTGCCGTAGTGATGAATGATAATCGGGCACAGTTGTGCCGTTATGCCGATTTCTTTAAGCGAGGGTTCGACAAGTTCATGAACTGGGTAGGAAAAATGTATTTTTGCATGGTTGCTCCAGAGTCTGGTTTTTAGGCTTGGCATCCAACCACAACCTTGTTCTTCGTTTGGATAACTCCCATCGTTGGCCCGCCAGCCAACGATATTGTTCAGATTAATGTAGTTACGGGTGAGCAGTTGATAGGCTTTGGGTTCTGGTGCCGGGTTGGCGGTGAGTTGTTGCAAGGTTGTATAATCGGAGCTTGAGATTATTTCATCGGCATCGACAACAAGAATCCAGTTGCCGGTGGCCTGGGCCAGCGAAAAATTACGGGCTGCCGCAAAATCATCCTGCCATTCAAAATTGAAAATCTTCGCCCCCAAACCTTCAGCAATGGCGCAACTTTGATCTTTGGATCCGGTATCGACGAAGATAATCTCATCAGCAATAGGTTTGATACTTTCGAGACAGTCCGACAGCCATCTCTCCTCATCTTTGGCGATCAGGCAGACACTAAGTCGGACACCACCGTCACCGGGGTGTTGGTCAAGTGTTCAATCACCATCGACAATCGGCGATTTTTTTTTGTCGTTTTCATCAAGCATCTCCAAAGATCGACTAGCATCAAGGTTCCAGGGTTCGATATCAAGAACCAAATTGAAAAAGTTGCGGGCTTCTTCCGAAGATCCTAAAGCCAGGCAGATATTGCCTATCATCATTAAAGCCTCAAGGTCTTTAGGGTTGCCTTTGAGAACTTCATGATAGTGAGGCATCGCCTCTTCTGGTTTTTTTTCGATAACAAAGATAAAATCGGCCAGGTTTTTGCGAAAAATGGTGTTTGCATCTTCAAGTCGTACCGCTTCTCGGTAGCAGAGGCCGGCTTGATCAAATTTATCCAGTTGATGTGAAATGACTCCGAGATCATTGTGAGCAAGAGCGAAATCTGGGAATTTATCCAAGAAATTCTTTATTATAGTTTCGTTGTCGATATTGTTTTCCGGATTTAAATCTGCAACTAGCTGTTTGTAGGTAGTTGACGGGTTTTCAGAGACTCCATTATTGATGTTTAAGGGGTTTGACAATGGTTTTAACACTGCTGGATGCGAGGACAATATTTCCTGTTTTTTTGGATTCACGGTTAATTTTATTCTTTCATCCTTCACAAATCTGTTGCCCGGTTCTATCCGTTCGGCCAAGTCAAGAAAATCACAGGCCTCTGTATGAAAGTGTCGGCTTAAATCTGCGCATATCCTGCCGATGGCCAGCGTCGCGTCAAAATCCTGGGGGTTTTCAGCAATTATCTGACGATAATGAACCAGAGCGTTCTCAATCTCACCCATTCCAAAATAGAGGAGGTCTGCAAGGTTTTTACGGTATACTGTATTTCCCGGTGCCAGTTTCACCGCTTCCTGATAGTGCCCATGGGCTGTGTCGGCGTTGCCTTCCCGCCAAGCTATAACTCCTGAATCATTGTGCGCTCGCGCTATAGTTAGATCCTGGCTGTTGATAAGTTCCTGAAGGCGTTTTTTAGCCTCGCTCAGGTTGTTGGCAGCGGCAAGGTTTTCGGTTTCATCGAAAAAGTTATTCAAATGCTTATTTGAATTGCTCATGTTTTAGTTCCCTGGCTGGTGTTGACGAAAAATCATATTACATTGAAATGGCTAATGCAAAGCTTGTTCCACAAAGGAGAAATGGGATATGGTAGGGGTGATGGATGCTAATTTGGAAGCAATGCTGTTTTCCTACCATAAGACTATTTATCTTGCAAGAATATGTTTCTTTAAGTTAAAGTCTTTTCGGAAGAGATTTTAAGTCGGTTTTTGAAATTTAGATAATGGTTTATGAAAATTTGAAGCAATAAAAATTGTTATAAGAGCAGGAACGGCATAACATGAACAACCTTTTTGACTACCAACAAAAAAGTCCCGAGAAATGTAAAATTATACGTTCCAGTCTACCACAAGCCAAAAATGAAGTACTTACTATTTTTCAACTGGAAACAGCCTTTATTTTTGGAAATCCACCACTTTTAGTAATTCAGCCTGGTACGCCCCCACTGGAAGAGTCAGTAAATTACAACCATCTAGAAAAAGCGATACAGAAAAATCTACATTCTGCGGTCACCATTGAATCAGTTATATATGACTGTGCTTTTTTGGCAAATTGGTGGTGTGATGGGTTTTTTCACTGGATGCTGGAATGCCTGCCAAGAATTGCTCACCTGGAGCAAATTGGATTTACCGGAAAATATATAGTTCCTCACCTGCATGAGTTTGTTGTTTCTTCAGCAGAGAGCCTTGGAGTGGCTCCTGACAGACTTATTGTCTACCGAAAACCGGTAGTTGCTAAAAACATCTATATTTTTCAGAGATTTCCAGGTCGTTTTTTGCAAGATTATCCTGTTACCTTGCACCATATCCGAGAAAAATTTTTAAAAAATGTCACATCAAATAACAATCATCTAAGAATTTATAACCACCGACCCACAACCCGAAAAGTCAAAAACGAGCAGGAAGTTTTTGCTGTTTTAAAAAAATTTTCTTTTGATATTATTGATATGGCAGCACTCCCTTTAAAAGAACAAATACGTATTGCCGCTAATGCTGAAATCATGGTGGGAGCACACGGAGCAGGCATGATACACTCCTGGTTTATGCCTCACGCTTCTTTTGTTGTAGAATTTTTTTCCAATAAATATGTAAACTATACTTTGTTGCCTTTTATTCAACACCTTTCACTGCGCTATATACCTTTGCCTGAATCTTTAAATGGCCCTCAGCCTGAACCTTTGTGCAACGGCTTCTCTACTCTTCATAATATAACCGTAGACACAAAAGTGCTGGAACTCACGTTAAAAAATTTTTTAGATAGAAACTGAGCAAATATGTATCTTGATTTTAAAAGGAATTTTAAACGATTATGTTGGTAAGTGCGGTTGTTTCAACCTGCAATGCCCGAAAGTTTATCCGGGGTCGTATAAAGAATCTGCTTGAGCAGACTCTCTATCGTAAGGGAGAGCTTGAAATTGTCGTTATCGATTCCAATTCCGGGGAAGATGAAGGAGGTATCGTTAAAGAGTTAAGCTCCAGATACGAACACATCCTCTATCTTAGAACTGACCGTCGTGAAACCGTCTACGGCGCTTGGAATCGTGGCATAAAAATTTCTCGGGGACGCTATTTCATTAATGCCAACACCGATGATCGTTTTTCTGGAAATGGTCTGGAAAAACTGTCGCAGGCGTTGGAAACCGAACCCGAATTTGCAGCGGCTTACGGAGATTGGTATTATACCCTGACGGAAAATGACAGGTTTTCATCGTCAACCCCAAAAGAGTTCTATCCCTATCCCGATTTTTATCCCCCCCTGCTTTTTTACCATCAACTGACCTCTCATGCCTTGATGATTCGACGGGAAACCTTTAAAGAAATCGGTCTTTTTGCCGATGCTATGGAGGTCTGCGGTGATCGAGACTGGGTATTTCGTCTAGCCGCATCTGGTCGAAAGGCTTTGCATCTTAAAAAAACTGTTGGTCTCTATCTGAAGCGCGGCGACAGCCTAGAGCGTTCCCGTAGTGATGCCGCAAACCGGGAATTTGGTCAACTCTTGAATGTTTACATGGCACCCGAAAATTTCATTCACCTGGTTGGCCGAACTGAGATTCCTGACAATAAAGAGCTGGCTAAGCTTTATGCTAAAACTGGATCCTTGGGAATAAACTTTCTTAAAAAAGATGAAAGCGGTGTTGACTCCCTGCCGCAGCAGAGTTTGATCTTTCTGCGTCGGGCTTTGGCTCTGGATCAGGATAATCTTATGGCCGTTAATAACCTGGCGGTGGCTGCAGCGGTTCAGGGAGGGGTTGAGTTTGCGCAGATGGAGATGGCAAAGCTGTTAAAAAAAGATAAAATTGGCGAAATAGATAGGTTAAGAGTTGCACAAAATTTATCTTTGATCGAGGCTGCCACGAGGTGCTTTCGAGATTTTTTTTGGTATTAATGAGGGCCATTTAGGTTTGTCAGACTTCTGGGAAGAAATGCAGTGACGGAAAAATGTTCTGATAATGAATTGGCTTTATTGAAGAGCGTTTTCTCGGTGAAATAGGTAGTTGTTGGATATGAACAGGTTGAAGATCAATAAATTACATTTGGATGGTGCGGCTGTAGTTGAAAACATACCCTTTGAGGATAATCGGGGATGTTTTGCCCGTTTTTTTTGTCAGAATGAACTTTCTTCTATTCTTGGTAGGCACAGCATTATCAATGTGAATTATTCTCAGACTGTTAAGAGGGGAAGTATTCGCGGGTTGCATTTTCAGTATGCGCCATCGGCGGAAATGAAACTAGTCCGTTGCATTCGAGGGATAATCTATGATGTTTTAGTGGATATTCGTAAACAATCCCCCACTTTTCTTCAGTGGTACGGGGTTGAATTGAGTGCTGAAAATAAAAAGATGGCAGTAGTTCCCGAAGGGTTTGCTCATGGGTTTCAGTCTTTAATGGATAACAGTGAAATTCTGTATTTAACAACGGCTTCCTATGATGCGGAACGTGAAGGTGGGCTTCATTTTAATGATCCGGTTTTGAATATTGATTGGCCGTTGGCAGTTACGGATATTTCTGAAAAAGATCGAATGCATGCTGTGCTGTCTAATGCATTTGTCGGGGTTGATATTTAGTAATCATTGTCAGGTAGTTGGCAACGACTATATTGGTTATGAGTCTCAGTAAAATGAATGGGTTGGGATTATTGTTTTGAAAAAGATTGCTGTTACTGGAGCGACTGGATTTGTCGGGATAAAGGTTGTTGAGGAACTTTTGAGACGTGGATATGAGGTTGTTACTGTTTCCAGAAGTTCGGAGGTTGCTGATTCAGTTTCATGGAAAGGGAAAACTACACATCTTTCGTTTGATTTGGTTAAGGGATATAAAGACGACGGTTTGTTTGCTTTTTTGGGGGGGGTAGGTACAGTCATTCATTTGGCATGGGATGACCTTGATGATTATTATGCTGATTCCCATCTGGAGCAACAGCTGTCGGCACATATGGTTTTTTTGAAGAATCTGGTGATGTGTGGGGCTGATAATATTTCTGTCGCTGGAACCTGTCTTGAGTACGGACTTCATAATGGATGTTTGAATGAAGCGATGTTAACCAGTCCGGTTTTGCCATATGGAAGGGCAAAGGATACCCTGCGGCATTATTTGCAGCTGTTGCAAAGAAAACACCCGTTTTCCATGAAATGGTTCCGCTACTTTTATATTGATGGAAATTCATCTAGGAGACGATCGTCGCTTTTGACGCAGTTGGATCAGGCTATTGAAAATGGGGATTCGGTATTCAATATGTCGGGAGGAGAGCAGTTACGGGACTATGTGCATATTGATAAATTTGCTGAATACACCGTTGTTCTTGCGCTTCAGCCGGAAAATATGGGGGTCGTTAACATTTGTTCGGGGAGCCCGGTGTCAGTTCGCCAGTTGGTGGAGAATCGAATTCGAGAGCGCAATGCCTCCATTGAACTCAATTTAGGCTACTATTCGTATCCTGAATATGAGCCCATGGCGTTCTGGGGTGATGATGCTAAATTAAGTCGGTTACTCAGGTGATTGTTTTGTGGTTTTGGGGAGGCTATCGGTAGTGAAAAGAAACATTAGGGTCGCACATTTCTTGCCCCATGTTGGTGGTGGGGTTGGAACTGTGTTGCGGGCTATGGTTGATGAAAGCGTTCGGCAGGGCGGTTTTGAGCACATTTTTGTTACATTGGACTATTGTAATGAACGAACCCGCAAATGGGCAAATGATGCCGGGATTGATTTTCTGGAGAAAGGCTGGATACACTGGGAACAGGTTGCTGCATTGCTGGAATCGGCGGATGTTGTACATGTCCATTGGTGGAATCATCCGTTGTTGCAGGCTGTTTTAATCAATAAAAAAATGCCGATCATGCGTTTGGTAATTTGGTCGCACGTAAATGGAATGTCAGCTCCGCAGTCTTTTTATGAACGACTAATTTGCTATCCGGATTGTTTTGTTGTGGCTACGCCCTATAGTTTAGAGTCATCGTATATCAAAAATTTGGATGAATCTGTGAAGCTACAGAGTGTCCGCTATATTCAGAGTTCAGCGGGAATCCCCTCATTTGCGCCGGAAGATTTTTCCAAACCGAAAGGTTGTTCTTTCGGATATGTCGGGAGTGTCGATTATAGTAAGATGCATTCGGATATTATTTCGATTTGGGAACGTACGGGAATAACGGATAGCCCTTATCTAGTTTGTGGTGGGGAGTATCATGAGCAGTTTCGAAAGGAAGTTGTTGAACTTGGTCTTACGGCGCGTTTTGATATTCGGGGACCAGTTAGCAACGTAGGTGAATTGTTTCGCAATATGCATGTTTTTGCCTATCCGTTGAATGATTCCCTCAATGGTACCGGGGAACAAGTGATTATAGAGGCTATGTCCTGTGGTGCGGTTCCAGTAGTTTTCAATAATGGATGCGAGCAGTTTCTGGTCAAAGATGGATTTAACGGAATCTGTGTTGATAGCGTTGATGAATTTGTTCAGGCGCTGAAATTCCTTCGGGATAATCCGGTAAAAAGGAATGAGCTGGCTCGGAATGCTTTTGAGTCGATTCGACAGCGGCATTCGATTTCAAAAACTGTTGGGGATTGGCACGATTGTTATGCCGAAATGATGACAAAATCCAAAAGGGTGGTTGCTGAGAAGCTGGATCAATCTCCTCTGGAAGTGTTACTGACTTCTTATGGGAATTCGCGGGAGGCCGATTTCCTTAGGAATATTATTGAAGGAAAGCAGTCTGAATTTAATCCCCAAAAATTTCTTTCTGCCGCTTGTCTGGCTCCTACGCGCGGTTCTCCATTTCATTATCAGCATTGGTTTCCTGAGGATGTTGAATTGAAGGAGATCTGTTTGCGTTTGCGGTCTGGTCAGGTGGATTATCAGAAAAATGGTATCGAGATAAATCAGGAACAATAATGGATGATCATAAACAGTTTTTAAGAGAGCGGCAGGAGCGGATTCGCTCATACAAAGAAAAAATACCATTTATCGACAAGGGAATGGAGTTCCTGGTTGAAAGTTTGCAAGAAAAATATTCCTACAATTTCAGTTGGATGGGGCTTCCGGTAATTCAATACCCACAGGATCTGGTCGCTCTTCAGGAAATTATTTTTGCAACAAAACCGGATCTGATTATTGAGACCGGTGTTGCCCGTGGTGGTTCCGTGGTGTTTTATGCATCAATGCTTGAGTTGCTTGGAGGTAATGGAGCAGTTATTGGAATCGATATTGATATCCGGGTTCATAATCGGAGGCGAATCGTGGAACATCCTCTCAGCCATCGGATTCGGCTGGTCGAAAATTCTTCAGTTGAATCTGAAACAATTGAACAGGTGAGGAGACTTGCCGAGGGTAAACAGCGAATTATGGTTTCTCTTGACTCCAACCATACCCATGAGCATGTCCTGAAGGAGCTCCAGATTTACGCTCCGTTGGTGACCCCCGACTGTTACTGTGTAGTATTCGACACAGTGGTGGAATGTATGCCAAAATGTTCATATCCTGATCGACTCTGGAATAAAGGAGACAATCCTATGACTGCGGTTCAGGAGTTTCTGCAGTCTACTGATACTTTTGTGGTTGACCGTGAAGTTGAACAGAAGCTCATGATAACCGCTGCTCCTAACGGGTATCTTGAACGGGTTAAATAGAAGAGAGCATTCAACGAATATTGTTCGGTGAGAAAAAATAGAGATAGGTGAAAAACGTTATGAAGGCAGAGATTAATTCGAACCGTGATTCAAATAGACAAAAGCTGGCGGATATTATTCCGTTGCCAGCACCTTTTACGGTTTATATTGAGCAGACGCGCGGTTGTAATTTAAAGTGTTTTTACTGTATCCATTCCACCCGTGATGAAGTAGGTGGTGATTTTTCCAGATTAGGTTATCAACTCAAGCATATGGATTTTAAGGAGTATCTGAAAATTGTTGACGATTTGTCCGAATTTCCTCCCGGCAGCGTTAAACGGGTTGTTTTTTCGGGGTTGGGAGAGCCGTTGGCCAATCCCCGTTTGCCTGAATTGATTAAAATTATGGTGGATCAAAATATTGCAGATCGGGTGGATGTTATAACGAATGGTCTGTTTTTGAATGAGAAACTGTCCCGGAAACTTATTGAGGCGGGTCTTGCCAATATTAATATATCAATTCAGGGGCTGTCGGGAGAGCGTTACAAAGAGGTGTGCGGTGTCGGAATCGATTTTGAGCGGTTCCGGAAGCAGCTCGAGTATCTCTACAGTATTCGTGGAGATACGAAAATTTATATCAAGATTATTGATGTGGCTTTGAATGGTGAAGGTGAAAAAAAGCATTTTTATGATTTATTTGGAGATTTTGCCGACCGCATTTTTATTGAGCATGTTATTCAGATGCAGCAAAGCCATGAAAAAATACGTAGTGATGTCGATTGTGGATTAAATCTTTATGGCGAGAAAATGGATGAGAACCGGAAGGTTTGTAGCCCGTCATTTTATCATCTTCAGGTGGGATGTGATCTGGATATTTTCCCGTGCCCTATCCCCGGTTTACCTAAGACGTTTGCTCTTGGGAATGCCCGAGAAAACAGTCTGAAAGAGATCTGGAATGGAAAAAGTCGTTTTTCTCATTTGCGGAAAATGTTGCGTTTTGAAAAGAACACGATCCCGGTATGTTCCGAATGTGTTTGCTATAATGTTATAGGTGGAACTGCTGAGTGCCTAGATGGTGTTGCACCGGAGATATTGGCAAAATTAATTAAGCAAAGAGTCGGCAAAGTATGAGTTCAGAAATCAAACCGATTGGAGATGTTGAAAATAGAGTCCGGCTAGCGGACGTGGTTCCGCTGGACACGCCTTTTAGTGTTTATGTCTATCCAACGACCTTTTGCAACTTTAAATGTCTCTATTGTGCCCATTCGCTTGGAACAGAGGGTATGAAAAAGCAGTACGGTTTTGTGAAGGAAGAGATGTCGATGGAAACTTTCCGGCGTACGCTGGATCAGCTCTGCGGATTTCCTCGTAAAATCAAGGTGCTTTCGCTGACGGGACAGGGGGAGCCGTTACTAAATCACAATATCCCGGAAATGATTCGTTTGGCGAAGGCATCCGGTTGTTTTGAGCGAGTTGAAATTATTTCGAACGGGGCTTTGTTGACTCCTGAATTGTCGGATTTATTAGTGGAAAACGGTCTGGATGTTCTGCGTGTTTCGTTGCAAGGGCTTTCTTCTGATAAATACAGTAAAATGTGTGGCGTAAGGGTTGATTTTGATGTTTTTATGAAAAATATTTGTTATCTTCACTCTCATTGCGGAAAAACCCAATTATTTGTAAAAGTGCTGGATGCGGCTTTAGATGAGGGAGATGATGAAAAATTCTACGAACTTTTTGAATCGTGTTCCGACCGTATGTTTATTGAGAAGATGCATGCCACCTACGAGGGGGTAGAATTAACGGACGGGCTGGAAAACAGCTATGATCGATATGGGCGACGAATTAATGAGCGGAATGTGTGCCCTCTTGCCTTTTTTATGCTTGGAATTTATCCTAATGGCGACGTCCAGCCTTGTGATACGCTTTATCGTCCGGTGATTCTTGGCAATGTTCATGATGGAAGTATTTGTGATATGTGGCAAGGGAAACGGTTGAAAACTTTTTGGGAAATACAGTTGCAAGGTAAACGAATGGAAAATCCAGGATGTGTTCGTTGTTGTGCTCCAAATGATGTTTCTCATCCGGAAGATGTATTGGATGACGATATAGTGCAGATTCTTGCCAGAATAGATAGTTTGCAATGAGGGCTCAGAAAGTTAAAGAAAGGGCTGCTACGGTACGTACGTCGTTGGCATCAGTTATTCCGTTGAAATCTCCTTACCTTGTTCAGGTTTTTCCCGTGTATGCTTGTAACTTTAAGTGTAATTATTGCATTCATTCCATTGACCGCAATAAACGGGGGTTTGTTGCAAGTCAGACATTGATGGATTTTGAGCTCTATAAAAAATGCATTGATGATCTGACGAAGTTCCCCGAAAAGATAAAAATGCTTCGGTTTGCAGCAACCGGAGAGCCGTTGCTACATCCTCAACTGCCAGAAATGATCGATTATGCCAAAGAACGGGCGGTGGCCGATTCGGTTGAAATTGTGACGAATGGTTCGCTATTGACTCCCGACTTGAGTTACAGGTTGATTTCAGCCGGACTGGACTGGCTGCGCGTTTCTGTCGAGGGAGTGACGGAAGAACGCTACAAAGAGGTTTGTGGTGTGGCGGTCAATATGAGTGAATTTATTACAAATCTAGATTATTTTTATCAGCATAGAAATTGCACTAAAGTCTATATTAAAATTATCGATATTGAACTGAGCGATTCGGAAAAAAAACATTTTTATTCTCTTTTTGGCAATATCTGCGACAGTATTGCTATCGAACATCTAACTCCGGCGGTTTCTGAAATTGATTATTCCCAATTGACTTCACGCGATCTTGTTACGACCCAAAGTGGAAATCCTGTTTTTAAGGCTGAGGTTTGTCCTCAGCCTTTTTATATGTTGCAGATTAATCCTGACGGAAATGTGGTACCTTGTTGCTCTATGGAAACGGCGACTATAATTGGAAACTATGTTGATCAGTCGCTTCGTGAAATCTGGGAAGGGCAGGCGATGAGCAGGTTCCGGCGGTTGCTTTTGAATGGGCAAAAAAGCAGGAATTCTGTTTGTGCAAAATGTGAAAATTACCGGTATGGAATGTTTGAAGAGGATGTGTTGGATCACGTGGCAGAAATGTTGCTTAAAGTAATTTAAGGTCTGCTGTTTGGTGAAAAAAACAAGTAGAGGAACCAACATTATTACCCGATAACCTTGGGTCTGATTTTTTAAAGTTAATTGCAGCCCCCATGATTACGTCAATCATTGCTAAAATCGTGGCTTCCGTAAATTCACCGGAACTACGAACTCTATCCAAAGCAAGTGCCAACAGTTTCTGTAATGTCTCGGTTAAAGAATTTCATCACTGCAGGCGAAGTAACAGGTCACTTATAGTTTTGGATCATCATGACATCTCTGTTCAAAGGCCAAGAAAAGAGGTAAGCGAGGACGAGTAAAAAATTGAAATCCAGAAATTCATTGTAACGGTTAAGATATTTTGAAGACGATGTATTCCGGTTTATGGGAATTGTCTACGTTCCGTTGGCGAACAATCTGGGCGAAAGAGATATTCGCCTGACCAGGGTTCAGCAAGCAATATCTGGTTGTTTCCGGTCAATTGATGGAGCCCTAATCTTTTTGTTGCATTAGAGGCTATCTGTCTAAGTGTCGCAAGCATGGAGTCTCTTCAAGTTATGTTTTGAGATGTTTATTCTAACATAGAAAACCTTGCCTTCTGGGCAAGGTCAGAGATCATAGGCTTTGCCAGTACCATATTGTATGAGTACCCAAATATTGGTTTAGAGTCCTTGATGGTGCTATTGCAATCGAGGTAGCAAATTGTATTCGAGCTTTTTTGGAGCAGCAAGAAGTTGAAATAGTAGAGTTAAACGTGCAGATTGATCATGTGCATTTGTTGGTGATGGTGCCACCCAAAGTCTCGATATAAAATTATGTGGGTACTATCAAAGCCCGTACGGCCATAAGAGTTTTCAATAAATTCAAGAAGTTGAAGGAAAGACCGTACTGTGTCGATACTGTTCGATTTTCTCATGCAGGGGGTAACATTTTAAAAATTAAGCTGAATAACTACTTTCAGCGCCCTAAGCCGTTTTAGAGGTGGAATAGATGCGATTATTGATCTCATTGTTGTTAATTGGTCAGCAAGGAGAAGGCTGAACCACAGAAGATGCGAGAAAATACAGAATATTAGTTGTGTTTTCTAAAGGCATGGATTCGGCTTTATAATCATTTAATAAAGTATATTAATTTACGGGTATGAAACAAGAAAGAGGTGTCTTAATGAAGGCGAGGGTTTTGGGTAAAGGTGAACAAATTTACGGAGAACGTAAGATACTGGTTGATCAATTGCCATTAGAAACTCCTTTTGTTGTTCAGATTTCTCCTGCCAGCTTGTGTAATTTTAGATGTAATTACTGTATCTTCTCAAATGATGTAGCAAGGGAAAAATATATTGTGAAAGGGGAAATGCTCTCTTTTGAAACGCATAAGAGGGTTATTGAAAATCTTAGTACCTTTCCTTCTAAAATAAAGAAACTGATTTACGTGGGGTGGGGAGAGCCGTTACTGAATAAAGATCTTCCTGAGATGGTACGTTTTGCCTATGAAAGTGATATTGCCAATGATTTAGATATTATCTCCAATGGTTCTCTTTTGACGCCAGAAGTAAGTGACCGGTTATCAGTATCTGGTTTAAGTGCGCTGCGTATTTCAATGCAGGGGATTAATGCTAGTGACTATATGAAAACAGCAGGTATTAAGCTGGATTTTGATAGCTTTATAGATAATTTGCGATATTTTTCAGAGCAGAAGCATGGATCAACTAAACTCTATTTGAAAATAGTTGACAGTGCTCTATCCATTTCAGAAGAAGAATTCTATCAACGTTACGGTGATATTGCCGATATCATTAGTATTGAGACTACTCTTCCTCTAATACCTGATATTGATTATTCAAAAATTGTGGGTTCTACGGTTTTTGACAAAACGCTTAGAGGTGATTCGTTTATATATCATGACATCTGTCCTCAGCCGTTTTATCATCTTCAAATTCTGCCCAATGGTGAAGTTGCTCCTTGTTGCAATTACCAATCTCCAATTATTTGTGGAAATATGGCAGAATCTTCTGCGGTTGAAATATGGAATAGTAAGCTTTTGCGACATTTGCGGGTCAATATGCTGAAACTGAAAAAGAATAAAATCTGTTCAGAATGCCAACAGTATCAGCACAGTATGTTTAAAGAAGATGTATTGGATTATCGACGTATTGGACTATTGCGGCTTTTTGAGGATATGTAATGGAAGAAAATAAAATTCTTGGTTACTTGAAAAATAGCTGTCAAATTAGTTAACCCATGTTTAACAAGATTTTTGTTAATGGTCGCTTTAAAAACGCCACCCAGGTCCGGCTTAATGGCGCCACCTAAAAGTGCCATTTAAAGAGGTTTCGGAAGTATCTTTTTTAGCGTTTTTTAGTACCTTTTGCAAGTGGCAAATTGTCAGTTTTCGGAAGCGGTTTTGGTTGTCTGAAACTTTTACCTTTGAGGACGATGCGGTAGGCACCGTGGCGCAGGCGGTCGATGGTCGTCGCACCTAAAAGTTTATTGGAAAAAGCCTCATTCCACTCCGTAAGATCGAGGTTGCTGGTGATGATGGTTGAGCGATTTTCATAACGTTCTTCAATTACCGCATGTAGATATTCATCTTGGGGCGGCTGTAATGGTTTTAGAGCAAAGTCGTCAATTATCAAGAGGTCTGCTTTAACGAAGGATTTCAGTTTACGTTCATAAGAGTTGGTGGCCTGGGCGGCATGGAGTTGTGAAAGCATCTTTGCCTGAGTTGTAAACAGGACATCTTGTTCTTGCCGGATAGCACAATGGCCGATGGCTTGGGCAATGTGGCTTTTACCGGTCCCGCAGGGGCCGACAATCAAGACAGGTACCATTTCTTTCATGAAATTGCATGTGGCGAGATTCATTATTTGTCTCTTGTCGATGTCCAGGTTAAATGAGAAGTCAAAGGATTCTATTGTCTTATTGCTCCGGACTCCGGCTTTGCGCAGACGCTGCAGAAGCTTTTTATTGGTTCTGCGAGCTGTTTCATCCTGTAATAAGAGAGCGAGAAAATCTGTATAAGCAAGCTTCTCTTCGATGGCTTGGTGGGTTCTTAATTCAAGAGAATCAAGTACTCCGGAGAGTCGTAACTGCTTTAACATAGGATTTAGTTCCGGCATTGGATTCATGGTGTACTCCTTGTGAGAATCGGTTTTCTAAACCGAGGTAAGTTTTGTATGTGACGTCTTTTTTCTTCAGGGAACCGCCCCGCCGGAGGCAACAGTATTTAAATAAAGAAGCGAAGTGGCCTTTACAACCCGAAGGGCTTGTCTGTTTTTGATCTGATATAATAAGGGTCGCTTTGATGGTTATAATGCCTTTTTTCTTCAGTGCAACCGCCAAAGCCATGTTTTTCCCATCAGATCAAAAACAGATTGTCAAGGTCCGTAGCGGCCTTGAGGTAAATGTTTCCGGCTGGAATTCAACCGTAACAAAACGAAAGTAATCAATTTGTAAGGGTGCTGGTGTTTCGACAAAACATGCTTTCCCCTTTATAAATTTTGGGAAGTTCCTGTTCTTTGATATCATCATGCAGCTCCAAACTTTTTTCCAGGATAGTTTTCACCGTGCGATATCTCGGGTTGTCGAAATCAAGAGCACGTTTACAGGCTGCGTTAAGACGCTCACTCCCGTACTTGGTTTTCAGGCGGACGATGCCCTGGGCCGCCCTTAAATTATCCAAGACCTTATCGGAAAAAAGAAGTTCGATCAGGTCATGACAATGGCTGCCGACTTTGTCGGCCTGCTTCAGGCACCACTGTGGATCTTGCATCTTATAGGCAATGGCTTGGGGCGGAAAGTGTTCCATTACGGTTGCTTTTGTACCGGGATAATGAGCCCGGGGATGAATCGCCACCATTTCATGGTCATGAAATATCTTGACAGTATTCTCGTTAACTTTAAGCCAGAGCTCCTGCCTAACCAATTTGTAAGGAGCTGAATAATAGGATTTTTCAAATTGTATATGGCAGTTACCGTGTAGTTTGGCTTTTGCCCAAATCGCTAATTCGGGTGGGTTGACAGGAAGTTTTTTCAATATATGACATTCGGTTTCGTTAAATATCTTCAGCGGTGGTTTTCGGGTGGTGCCATGAATTCTGGTTCCGGCAACGGTAAGGATCCACTCATTGAGTTGTTGGTTGGCATCACCCAGGCTGCGAAATGTTTTTAAGGGAAGAAAATTACGTTTGATATATTTGACACCTGATTCGACTATTCCTTTTTTCTTGGGATCTCTTGGCGGGCACGGTGAAATGATAAATCCGTAGTCTTCGGCACATTCACCATATGATCGTTGGACAACGGGATCATGCCAGCAGGCTTTAACGATGGCGGCTTTAAGGTTGTCAATGATTATTCTAGCGGGACTGCCGCCAAAGAATTCAAAGGCACGGCGGTGACATCCCAACCAAGTTGTAAGTTTTTGATCTCTAACAATTTCAGCATACTGATGGCGACTCCAAGCCAGAGTCATAACGAAAAAGTGGGTGGAAATGATCTCTCCGGTTTTTACGTCAACGATTTCCGGTCCTTTGCCGAAATCGACTTGTGCCGCTTCTCCGGGATCAAAGTCGAGTATTACGGTAGCGTCAGGCGGGGTGCTGTCTTTTAGTTCTTTAACAAATCTTTTGACCGACGAATAACTGCCGCTATAGTCGTGTTTTTCTTGCAGGGCTCTGAGTATGACTGTACCGGAAACACCTTCTTGCAACCATTTTTCAACATCTTTCTTGTATGGCAGGACGGTAGATTCACGCGCTGGAGGTGATGTTTGGGGCTTTAAGACATGATTTAAAGTGCTGTCATCAGGAAGAGTGTTGGCGGGATCCAGCCAGTCATATTTATTGGCTAGATCTCTGAGCTTAGACGCTTTTTTGCGGCCCATCAAACCGGCATTATCGATAGCACGGTCTGATTCACCCAGCTTCATACGGGAAAGAATTTGGCGATATTCATACATCTCGAACCTCTTGTTACTCATTGGTGCTTCTCCTTGAATTTTCATGATTGAAGATTCAAGGAGAATACACAAAGTTGGAAGAGATCCGAAACCTCTGAAATTTAGTAAGTGGCTCCTTTAAGGTGAACTTCAGGTGGCGCCATTAGCCCGACCCTGTGGTGGGGCTATTAAGCCGACCCTGAGTGGCGCCTTTATGCCGACCCCGGAATGGCGCCATATGAGCGGCCGTTAACAATTTTAGCTGATTTGTCCATTTTTGGCATTTTTAGAGCGAAAAAGTTAATGATTTCAAGAGAAAAACCTGATATTTCCATGTGTAGTGCCATGTTCTAAGAAAACTTCTTGATCGGATCTGAAAAGT
>Ga0307990_1000471_pt1 | contig 35813 bp, 27 predicted proteins | sample EllFjometagen129_FD_203168 | JGI IMG/M metagenome (GOLD analysis project Ga0307990, IMG submission 203168) | Marine microbial communities from Ellis Fjord, Antarctic Ocean - #129 | ecosystem: Environmental > Aquatic > Marine > Unclassified | place: Southern Ocean | collected 2014-10-08
GAAAGCTCCCACCAATAATCAATGCACACCACAACAGCGTAGTCAGGGTCAGATGATTGGTCTCCAGCCATAGCGGAACCTTTGGCACCAGCCAGTTTTTCAGTTTGCCCTCGGCTTTTGCCAGCAGCCAGGTTCCCTCTTTCTTATCGCCTTGAAATGCCATATCTCTCCCTTGTAATAATCAGATTATTCCCTTATAACAAAAAGCTTTTCGACTCCCCAAAACAGCCCTTTAAACATATATCCCAGCGGCCCCAGAATTTTCTTACGGGAAAGCATCAAGTTTATTGTGGCAAAGTCCACTCTGCCCTTCAATACTTTCATCCGGGCCTGCATAGAATCAATATCACCCTGCACGCGGTTCAGTTCCTTCTCTATTGCCAGAACATCCTTGACTCCCGTGGCCTTATCAAGCAGTTTCTGAAGACGGTCGCGCAGTGCAATCCGGTTCTTCAAGCGTGCTTCCACATCAACATACTGTTCGGTAATGTCCTCACCGGAAACACTGCGGGATGTAACAAACCCGATGGTTTCGAGAGAACCTAGTGTTTGATTCAGATTTTTTGCCGGCACCCGAAGTGTGGCTCGGCCGCTTTTCTGACTGTATCCCGACTTCTGTTCAATGTAGCCACCGCTCTTTCGGGCAAATTGAGTTGCTGTATGTAAAGCATTGCTGATACTATTGACCTCGATCGAGAGGCTGGCCCGCCAAACCATCATCCGCTCCACCACAGCCTCATTGCCTTCAGCATCCGCCGAAGAGGCAAAATCCATCCCCGCAGAACGACTGGACTTGTAGCCCTGCGAAGCGCATCCGCAAATAAGCGCCATTACACAAATTGTCATGATAGCTGTCAGTGATCTCATAGTATCTCTCCCTGTTTATTATTGATAAATAACTATACCCCTAAATGACAGTAAAGTCAATCGTTGCTATAACTATGACAAACGGCCTTTGTAGTCATCAAAGCTGAATTCACGGATAACATTAATGTCATCATCATCCATCAGGGCAATTGAGGGTAAGTTGACACCATTGAACATATTGTTCTTGACCATGGTGTAGTGTGCCATATCGGTGAAGATCAATTTATCACCGGGTTTGAGTGCTTGATCAAAAGAGTAATCGCCGATCACATCGCCGGCCAGACAGGTCATGCCCCCCAGGCGATATGTGAATTGCTTCTCGCCTGCTTGACCGGAGCCGATAATATGCGGACGGTAGGGCATTTCAAGCACGTCCGGCATATGACAGGCTGCTGATGAATCAATAATTGCCAGCTCCATCCCATTTTCAATGATATCCAGAACCGATGAGACAAGAAAGCCGCAATTGAGAGCGACTGCCTCACCCGGCTCAAGATAGACCATCACATCATATTTCTGCATGATATTTTTGATCAAGCGGATCAACCGTTCAACATCATAGTCGTCACGGGTGATATGATGACCTCCACCAAAATTCACCCATTTCATCTGATGCAGATATTTACCAAATTTTTCTTCAAACACCTTCAGTGTGCGTCCAAGTGTATCCGAGTTCTGTTCACACATTGTATGAAAATGAAGCCCGTCGAGCCCATCCAGGTCAGATGCATCAATCTGACTTGCAACAGACCCCAGACGCGAGTGCTTGGCGCAAGGATCATATATTTCCACTTTGAGTTCGGAGTACTCCGGATTTACACGTAGCGCGCATTCGATCTCTTTGTCACAGCTGGCAACTTTTTCTTTAAACTTTTTATATTGAGCTGGAGAGTTAAAGACGATGTGATTGCAATACTGCAAGATCTGGTCAAACTCATCCTCCCTGTAGGCAGGAGCATAAATATGCACTTCCTTACCCATAGATTCATAACCAAGGCGAGCTTCGAAAAGCGAACTGGCGGTTATACCGGCAAGATACTCACCGACTACAGGAAAGACAGAGTGCATAGAGAAGCCTTTTAACGCCAGCAGAATTTTGCAGCCGCTCTGATCCTGCACCCGCTTAAGGATTTCGAGATTGTTGCGCAGTAGTCGTTTATCAACGACATAGGCGGGAGTCCTGATGCTCTTTAAAAGATTAATATATGCTTCTGTCATTGCTCTCCAATAAAAAGATGAGGTAGAAAAATAGAGGGGTAAAAAAATTTCAGGTCATTGTTAAAAAGGTTACTTGCTTACGAGAGATATTGATCCATTGAATAATATCAAGTGCGGAGCTTTCAAGAAACCGACAAATATCTCTGCGATACCCATCCGCATCATGTTCTAATGTCGTAATAAATATTGAAATTCGCTCTGCGCATAAACTAACGGTTTGCGTTCCTACGACTGCCTGACCGAAAGAAACATCGACTGCAGAAAACACTTTTTCGGGACCACCCAAAAAATAAATAAGAAACTCCTCATATAAAGCTTTTGATAAGCCTGTCCCCCAATCCCTCAACATCTCCACTATCAGCAATTTTTCAGTTATTCCAAATCCCTCGGTAGCCTGCCACTCGGAATCATTCAAAATAAAACTGGTGCGATCCGCATGTGTAAGAGTTGCATTAACAAATTTATGCTCAATTTGCACAGGACGAAAATTTACTAATTTACCATGCTGTAATTCTGTCAGTAATAAATAATTCTGCAGTTGTCCATGGTGATGGCTATTTAGATGATCAACAGCTTTCAATTCAAATATAGCCCCACAGGAAACTACCAAATCAATGAAGTAAGATTTACAAAAGTCTTGAAACATGACATCTATCCTGACTTCTTTTTGAACATTCTCTAGACGAGCCAAAAGTGCATTTTGATAAACCTTCTCATTAAATAACGGGCCAAGTTCACGATGTACCTGAAATGCTTCATTCATAACATCATAAGCTACCGCCGCAAACTGATCCTGCGACATGCATACAAGTTCTGCACCAACCATAACAGGCATCATTTCACCTTATTCCTTTATCAACGCACCTCATTTCCACAAAAAAATTCACGAAGCGCACCCATCTTTCACCTTAAAACCACGAAGCGCACACATTTTTCTACCCCTCAATTTTTCTACCTCAAAAAACAACGAAGCGCACCCATATTTCACCTCATTTTTATTACCCAAGACATTACTCCACTATCACCGGATCAAAATTTTCTTTCCATGGCAACCCCTGCTGATTGAGTTCATCCATAAATGGATCAGGATCAAACTCCTCCACATTATAAACACCCGGTTTCTTCCATTTTCCTTCCAGAAATAGCTTGGCACCAATCATAGCCGGCACACCGGTTGTATAGGATATTGCCTGTGAACCAACCTCCCTGTAGCAGGACTCATGATCGCAGACATTATAGACATAATAGCTGACAGGTTTGCCATCTTTGATACCGCGGCAGATACAACCGATATTTGTCTTGCCCTTAGTTCGCTGTCCCAGGGAGGCGGGATCGGGCAGGACTGCCGTCAGAAAATGCAGCGGCTGGATCATTTTACCATCATACTCAATTGGTTCAATTGAGGTCATGCCGATATTCTGCAACACATTCAGATGGTTGATATATTTTTCAGAGAAGGTCATAAAGAAGCGGATGCGTTTCACCCCTGTGATATTCACCGCCAGCGACTCAAGTTCCTCGTGGTAGAGCAGGTATGCATCTTTCTGACCCACCTCATCAAAATTGAAGATGCGCTTTATTTCCAGCGGTTCGGTTTCGATCCAACTGCCAGTTTCCCAGTAGCGTCCGTTAGCTGTGATCTCGCGAATATTTATCTCCGGATTGAAATTTGTAGCAAATTGGTAACCATGATCACCGCCATTGGCATCCAGAATATCGATGTAGTGGATCTCATCAAAATAGTGTTTGAGTGCATAGGCACTGAATACACCGGTTACACCCGGATCAAAACCGCAACCGAGGATGGCGGTCAACCCCGCTTTCTCAAAACGTTCCTTGTAGGCCCACTGCCATTTATACTCAAATTTGGGTATATCGGGCGGCTCATAGTTGGCGGTATCGAGATAGTTTACACCTGTAGCCAGACAGGCATCCATGATCGTCAGATCCTGATAGGGCAAGGCTACATTGATGACTATTTCCGGCTTAAACTCATTGATCAAAACAATCAGCTGATCGGTATCATCGGCATCCACCTGTGCGGTATGCAAAATTGTTTTACCACCATCAAGTTTCTCTTTAAGCGCGACGCACTTGGATAGAGTCCGGCTGGCAATCATCAGCTCTTCAAAAACATCAGGATTCTGACAGCACTTATGTGCCACAACACCGGCGACACCGCCGGCACCTATCATTAATACTTTTCCCATTTCAATTCTCCTAGTTCAAATAAATTATCTCTCACAGAGTCACAGAGTTTTTAGTGAACCCAACAGTACGCCCCATCTTCCTACTTTCAAACCACGAAGCACACCCATATTTCTTTATCAACGCACCTCATTTTTTACCATCAAATTTTTACCAAAAAACTATACAAAGCGCACCCATTTGGTTTTTGCGAATTTTTCATGGCTCATAGAAATATTTCGCAAGTTGCGTGGTGGGGTCACGGTCCCCGCCCTACAGCTTTTCAGCTACATCAAAGCCTTTACTGTAGCTGAGGTCCTTGCATGCCACGGCGTAGTCCCGCTTGCGGGCGAAGACGGGATCTCAGAAGGGTTACCCACACAAAAGCCGGAATAACCAACCTTAGCAGCATTCCATAAAAATCGAGGAAGAACCACCCATTTTTCACCTCTAAAATATTTCACCTCAAAACCCGACAAAACGCACCCATTTTTCTACCCCTCTATTTTTCTACCTCAAAAACTATACGAAGCGCACCATTATTCTGCAAACCCATTATTCTGCAACCCAACTACCCAACCATAATCAGCGCCAGTTCACGGAGCACCTTACAGGCCACCGCCGTTGAGACTCCACTCAGATCATAGTGCGGCGAAAGCTCAACCACATCACCACCAACAATATTCAGACTCGTCATTTGCTGCATTGTATTCATCAGCTCTTTAAATGAAACACCGCCCGGTTCGGGGGTTCCGGTTCCGCTAAATATAGAAGGATCGAGCACATCCAGATCGATCGAGAAGTAAACGGGCTGATCTCCAATAAGTCCTACAATTTTCTCAATCCCCTCTAGATCAAACTTCTGCATGACTGTATTTTTAGCGGCAAAACCAAACTCCTCTTTAGTTCCGGAGCGAATACCGAACTGCCATATTTCACCAGCACCCATCTCATCAAAGACGCGCCGCATAACCGATGCATGTGAAAGTTTTTCTCCTTGGTAATCATCTCTCAGATCCGCGTGGGCATCCAGATGGACAACGTGCAGATCTGGATATTTCTCAAGATGTGCTTTTATCAGAGGATATGAGACAAGATGTTCGCCACCGACAGCCAGTGTTTTTTTATTATCCGCAACAAAGCTTCGTGCCTCATTTTCAATCAGTTCCATCACCTTTATGGTATTACCAAATGGCAGCGTCAAATCCCCCAGATCGCAGATTTTATAATCAACCAGATCTAGCTCCAGATAGGGGCTATAAGTTTCGAGTCCATCCAGTTCCTGACGCACTGCCTGCGGGCCGAAGCGTGTCCCGGGACGAAACGAGACGGTTCCATCAAAAGGGATTCCAAAGATAACGAGATCGCTCTCAGCATACTCGCTGAAAACTCCCTCATGCATTACAGGTTGTTGATCTTTTAACATAAATATTTTCCTGATATCGATAACGGCTCTACTGATAACGCAGACGGTTTATTCCATTTTGTTTAAATATATTCCAAACCAGGCAAGCCTCAACCAAACTACATTTTGCGCGCCCCCTGCGGGAGGCACGCCCTACACCACAAAGTGGCGCTCTGTTGTAATACATACATCTCGAATTGTCCGCCGTAGCCCCGCCTTGCGGGGCGGAGGAGGAAGAGCGCACACAGTTTTTTTTGCATGAAAACCAACGAAGCGCATCGGATTACCGTTCGTAATAGGTGTAACCACGGAGCCCATTCTCATAGGAGTTCATGATTTCACGACGCTCTCTGGCTGAGATCAGCCCTTTTTTAACTGCCTCCTCAGCGGTCTTACGATAGTTAGATCTCATCTCGTTTGTATCATACTCAACATAACCAAGAACATCATCAACGCTATCGCCATGAATCTCATTAATTATATCATGGGTTCCATCCTTATTCAGACGGATACTGACAACATTCGTATCACCGAAAAGGTTATGCAGATCACCCAAAGTCTCCTGATAGGCACCGACCAGGAAGATTCCCAGATAGTAGTCACTCTTCTCCTTCAAAGGATGTAGCGGCAGCGTATTCTTAACATCATTACGATCAATAAACTTATTGATTTTACCATCGCAATCACATGTTATATCCGCTATCACGCTATTGCGGGAGGGAAGTTCTAAAAGTCGGTGAATCGGCATTACAGGAAAAAGCTGATCAATCGCCCAGCAATCAGGAATAGATTGAAAGACAGAGAAATTACAATAATAGATATCAGCGATAGCATCTTCAAGATCCACAAGGTCACTGGGGACAAATTTCAACTTTCTTTTCTTCTGAATAATCTGATAAATAGTATTCCAAAATATTTTTTCAGAGAGAGCCTTTTCCCTCAAAGAGATATGCCCATGATTAAACATGTCCCGAATATTATCTCTATAATAAAGGGCATCGTTATAGCACTCCTGAAGATTTTTAGTTGTAATGCTCTTGTTGACCTCATGCAGACTGTGAATTGGTTCCGCCAGCTCTGAACTGAGGTTCTCTGGCACCTCATGTTCCTCAAAGGTGGCGACATCGAGAACATTAAAGAGCAAAACCGAGTAATATGCAACCAGTGCCCGACCGGATTCAGTGATAATGACAGGGTGCTCTACTTCACCATCATCCATGATACTCATAACCGCTTCAACTACATCCGAGCAATACTCCTCAACGCTGTAGTTGCTGCTGTTGGTATAGTTGGTGTTTGATCCATCGTAATCGACAGCCAATCCGCCGCCGAGGTCCAGATAGCCCATAGGTGCCCCTTCTTTGACAAGTTCCGCATAGACCCGGGCGGCCTCGCGCACGGCAGTACGGATATCACGGATATTTGGCACCTGTGATCCCAAGTGATAATGCATCATCTTAAGAGTATCCAGCATACCCCTCTCTTTCAGAATATCCACAATCTCAATGGTCTGCGACATATTAAGGCCAAATATGCTTCTATCGCCACCGGACTCTGTCCAATGTCCGCCTGCCTTGGAGGATAGCTTAATCCTGATTCCTATATTTGGGGTAACATTCAACGCATTGGCCCGATCCAGAATAAGTTCAAGTTCACCTGGTATCTCGATCACAAAAAAGCATTTGAACCCCATTTTAATGGCATACAACCCAATATCAATAAACTCTTCATCCTTATAACCATTACATATCAGACAGGACTCTTTGTCCTTCATCTCCGAGAGCGCGGCAATTAACTCAGGTTTACTGCCAACTTCAAGACCATGATGATAACGCTGACCAAACTTGGCCACCTCATGCACCACCTGCTGCTGCTGATTAACCTTGATGGGATAAACCCCCTGATAGCTACCTCTATACTCCAGCGTTTCAATCGCCTTATTAAAGGAGTCGTTCAGATAGGCAATCTGGGCATCCAGCACATTTTCGAAGCGCATCAAAACAGGCATATCAAGCCCGCGTTCCATGACGCCATTGGCAATCTCCAACAGACTGACAGCGGATTCACTATCCTTATAAGGATTAACCAGTACCTCACCTTTGTCCGATATCGAAAAATAGCGACCACCCCAGCTCTTGATACCGTAAAGATCCTCTGATTTTTCTTTGGTCCAGCGCCCAAGCAATTCAACTTTATTCATATTTCAACCATTTTCCCTTTATCGCCACGGCTATTTCATTTCAGACCACTATAATACAGCATTCAGAGATGCGCATACAACGGCATAAGCGACTTATTTTGGATTGATTTTAATACCCTAAAACACCCGCGTGCTTCCTGATCCGTTCGAGTTTCTCATACGAGTCCGAGGAGCTATTTTTCTAGGAACGCTTTTCTGTCTGGCTTTTATCTGCTCCATCTGTTTACGAGCGGAGCTGTACATTGGAAGAAGTCGCTCATAACTTTTTTGTGCATAAATTTCATAGCCTGTTCCTGAGGCTGCTTTAGCAAGACGGCTGTATCCATCCAGAACAACCTGTGTGTCATCAACAGTTTTCATACGCCACTCTTTCCAAACAAGATCATAAAAAAACTGTTCAGCCTTTAACAGCTTCATGGTAGCAGCATCATCCTTTGCCATAATGTTTAGTTTACCAGCAATAGCTTTACGGGTCTTGGAACCGCATGCAACCAGGAGACGTGGATCATGGAGAAGAGCACGCAACCCTTCACAAGCCTGTGTTTTATCGGCAAGAGCAACAGCACTCTCATAAGCCTTTTTATACTCAGCTTTACGACTCTCCTTCTCAGCACCATCAATCCATGCATGGCTCTGCGGTCCATATGCTTCAAGCCACTGCGCCAGACGTGCAGCCCGCTCTGACACCTGATGACCCAACCCCTCGTACTCCTCATAGCTCACATTTGCACCGCAATGGCGATAAAACCCTACCGCATGCACACCTGCAAGCTGATTTGGATCAAGCTCACCGGCACCTATGTATACCGGAAATCCCGTCATGCTCTGCGCTCCGGGAACCGCCCCCCGCTGATGTCCGGCCAGCACAATTATCATGCCGGCAAGATTTCCCATCTCACGCTCTCCGACAAAAGAGGTGGTCCATCCCCCTTTGCTGATCCCACCCATAAAGACCCGCTCTGTATCAAGCGAGAGATTGTTTTTCACCCAGCCAACTGCAGCACGAAAGCTCTTGCGTTCTTTTTCTATATAGGCGGCCTGTTGCGGCTGTGACAACCGGGTTGCATGTTTCTCGCAGTACGACATGCCAACAACAATAAAATCCTTACCCCCGCAGTGCCGTACAATGCAATCTGTTGTGGGAGAACCATTCACTCCATGATAAAAGATCACCAATGGCCACTTCCGCTCCGAGTTGTAATTAGAGGGAACATAAAGTTTAATATGCACTCCTGAACCGGGTACAACAGCATCAAACTCCATCCCAGGCTCATATTTGTCTGCAGCAATGCTGTTGCACGAAACAGACAACGCAATAAAAAGTGAGAATAAATTAATCAATTTCATGCCGCTTATTATATTTAATATCCTGCATAATGTACATAAGACATATTTCATGTTGTTCCCGGGAGATCCGTGTTAAAGTTATTAGGTATTTTCAACCTTGATTTATTAGAGTAAATGCTCGTTTTTGACCTTGATTTATTGATACGGAGACTTTTATGAACAACTTTATTTTAAGAGCGGTTTTTTCGATGTCAGTTTTGATGTTGCTTCCCATCTTTACGAGTGGTTGTAAAAGCTCTGCTATTGTTGAACCTGAAGGGACGGAAGCGTACGATTTAATCTCTGAAGACTTAAATGCGCTTCACAGTGAGCTAAAAGCAGTTGAGAGGATTAATGGCAAACCTCTGGAACCGGCAATCTATGAATCACTTGATAAGGTTAAACAAGCGGCTGAGAGAAGAGATTTAAAGAGTGCACAAAAACTCTATTCAGCAACTATAGATCTTGTCAGGGATGACCTGGTTGATGAGTCAACGATAGAGGAGTTCTGGCTAGCACTGAAGAGTATTAAGCGGCGGGCGGATTATGATGGTCCTTGTAAAGAGACGTGGGATCAAGTCCTGGCATTGGTGACCAAAGAGAGATTGAAAAGAGTCGTGATTTCGAACTTCAAAATTGGGCCTCCCTCAACGATAATTGATGCGGTAGAATTTATCAAACTAGCCAGTCGTGATGGCCATGACCCCTTTGCCACGAACCAATCCGATAGTGACTCTGGTATTCCTGCCCTTCCTCGCATAATAGCCCATGACATCTCTCTATACGACGCACTCTCTCTTGTCTGTGATGAGGCTGACTATGAGTTTCGTTTGTGGAGGGGACTTATAATAATAAACCCTGTTGGATGGGTGCCGCACTATCCAAATATGGATGTTGAAGAGTTGAACCGGATGATTAGAGCGGACCTGGATCATTTTAATGAAGAGCTGAAAGCGTTAGAGAGGATTTACGGAAAACCTTTAGACCAGACAATATACAAGACTCTAAATGAGTCAAAGCAGGCTGCAAAAAAAGCTGATTATGAAAATTCCTTCAATCTCTATTTGCAAACACGCTTTTGGGTCAGAGATCACCTTGTAAATGAAGCGGCACTAGAGCAATATCGACAGGCTTTGGATAATATTGGCAGGAGGTTTGATGAACATAGTATCTGTGAAATGGTCTGGTATGAGTTGCTGGAGTTGAGAACGAAAAAGATTCTGAAAGAAATCATTATACCAGAGGTGACATTCAGACCTCCTGCGACCTTAATTGATGCATTAGATTTCTTTAAGCAAGCTAGCCGAGATTATGGAGATCCTGATTTGCCGGTGGATCAGCGAGGAGTGAGTCTATGTTTGAAGTTGCGGGATAAGCAAGATGATCAGGAAGACAGGGCAGATGACCCTTTCTCTGTTGATCCCTTTGTTAATAATGGAGCACCTGAGATTCCGGTTATGAGTGCCCGGTTTATCAGCCTATACGATGCACTTAAGCTGGTGTGTGAGATAACCGGCTACAAGTTGAAACTTCGTGGCGGGATTATTATGATCGTTCCTTGCGAAGAGAATGAGGATTGAAAATTCAAGTCATTATTAAACACAGGTTGTTCTTTGCTACAGCTTCCTTTACTGCAATACTAACTGCAGTTGTTGCCATCGTGCTTTTTCGCAGTTGCTCGGGAGAGTGGGTTGACGGAAGAGGGATAAACTGAATAATGTTGTTTGAAAGCATATAATTGTTATTGTATACTTAGAAATTGTTAATCATGATTCCATGCAATAAATACTTTGATAAAGGGGGTGTAATGATTGCTGCAGAAAAGATAAAACGTGATATCAGATTATTAAGTGTTAAAGATAAAATACGTTTAGTTGAAGAGATATGGGAACAGATCTCTGAGGATAGTAATAGTGTCCCTTTGCCTGAATGGCAGAAAAAAGAGCTTGATCGACGTTATGAGGAATATAAATCAGGGAACGCAGAACTTCATGATGCTCAGGCTGTGCATGAAGAGTTGCGGGATTTGTATAAATGAAGTTGTATTATACGAAACGAGCTCGAAGGGAAATCAGACTTACTGTGCGTTGGTATGAGCTAAAGCAACGTGGTTTAGGGATCAGGTTTCTAGACTCGATTGAGGGGACTATTAAGCAATTATCAATTCATCCATTTCTGTACATGATTGTTTACAAAAAATTCAGAAGATGCCTCCTTCCGAAGTTTCCGTTCTCTGTTTTTTATACAGTAGAGAATGAATTGACAGTCATACATTCAGTTTTTGATAACAGGCAAGATCCCAGAAAGCGTCCATAACTGGTTATACTCTACACCCTAAAATCCTCCGGTTTGAAGTGGATGGTCTTTCTTTCCGCCACCGCTCGGTTGGTACTCAACACCGCCACCGCTGATTCATAAGCAAGCTCTGCCGGGCAACTTAGGGGCGTGCCCTTACGCACTGCGTTGAAGAAATTCTCCAGATGCGGCATGTGGGCCGGTTTCAGGAGGTCTACAGGCAAGAGGCTTTTTAATGATTCTGCGGAAACATTAACATCCAGTGCAATCCCGTAGGCGGCCAAAGAGCTACGTCTGGGGTTTCGTGGCATTTTAATCAACCCTTGGTCGGCAAACATATTCCACAGGCGTGTGTTATGAAGATCATTCCTGAACTCCCGTTGCACAGCATTGCCACGGCTGGAAATCTCAGATATTGTCATAGATCCATTCTCTCCCATGAATTGCTCATAAAAGCCACCTCGGCTGGATGTAGTCTGCACCTGATAGAATGCACGGTTGATCTGTCCCTCCTTTGTCTTAAACTGATAGAGAGCCATAACATTATCGTTCAACTCGCGTTTATAGTAATCGGCACCACCGAGGGCTGTAACAGATATCGGGCAACAATCCCACGCCCAGAAAAAGAGGTCGATCTGATGTGACCCAAGATCCACCATCGGGCCACCTCCATACTTCTTAAACCAGCGCCAGTTCAGGAACTGCTCCATGTTTTCATATCCATATTTATGCAATGTTAGTTCAGGTACATGCGCTTTCTCTTTCTTGATTGTCTCAAAAAGTGCAGCGGCACGATTCCACTGCGCGTAGGCGTGCGTCACGCGTCCAAGCACACGGTGTTTGCGAATGACATTTTCAATGGCATGCACATAACGCGGATTGGACCGACGCTGATGACCGATCTGCAGCAACTTTCCCGTCCGACGCTGACAGAGAACCATCTCTCGTGCTTTTTCAAGAGTGTTCGACATCTCCTTCTCGCAATAGACATGCTTGCCTGCCTCCATGCAGGCGCAGGCGATCTCAGCATGCATCCAATCCGGAGTCGCAATGATCACGCAATCTATCTTATCACCCTCAGCATCCAGCATTTCACGGTAATCTACATAATGGTTCAAAAAATGACCATAATATTTTAATCGACCTTTCGCCATCTTGGTCTGACGATGCCAGATATCGCATACTGCTTTGAAACGCACTCCTGGAATCTGCAAACATGCTTGAGTTAGAATCTTGCCCTCCTTCCCAAATCCGACGATTGCGACATTTACATCATCTTCCTTAGGTCCTAGCAGTGGTCCGACCCTGAATTCCTCTTCCTTAGACAGAACGGTGAATGTCGGCAGAGCTACTGCCGTTGCTGTTATGCTCTTTAATATACTTTTGTATTTGAACTTCATTTCATCCCCTTGTTTTAAACAGAGCCTGCGTTGAAAATATGTGCTTCGGCCTGTCATTGTTAATATTAAATCACATAATTAAATGTGTGTCATGTCGACCAAATGGTCTTTTTTTTGTGATACATGGTTGACATGGTCATTTGAAACGGCAATCACACAACTTCTCAAAAAATATGATATAATATTGCATATTACTTGAAGAAAGTTCCTCCTTCGTCCCGCAAGCGGGACTACGTCGGGACAAATTGGTTGCGGGTAGACTATCGAATGCATTAGTTTTTGAGAAAGATATTGTCTCGCCTCTCGGTGAAGATATATGGGATGCCTGCAAATTATGATGAGTTGCTTTTGTCTGCAATATCTCCATGGGAATTCTGTAAATTAATCGAAAAACAGAGGCTTGTAATTTCCTGCGACCCTGAGGATGCATTAATCACGCAATATCCGCATGTTAGGACACTCTGGCAGAAAAGCAAGCGCTTCCTTTGCCCCAAAGCTATTTAGTAAAAATTTGCCAATTATAAATTATAAAATAACATTGTTGTTTGAAAGTTTTAAGTTACATCTGTATAATGTAGCCTTGTTTAGGAGCTTTTTAATGCTGGATATTCATAGTTACAAACATGAAATTGACGCTTTATGCCGGGACTTACCTGTCAAGAGGCTTGGTATATTTGGTTCGTCTTTAACAAGCCATTTTACTGATTCTAGTGATATCGATGTGCTTGTTCTCTTCGATAAGAAATCAGATGTTGATTTTTTTGATGTCTATTTTAATTTAAAAGATAAGTTGGAAAGCGTTTTTAAGCGGAGTGTGGATCTGGTTGTTGATAAGAAGTTCAGAAATCCATATTTTCAGGCAGTAGTTGACCGTACACGCGAAGATATTTATGAAAGATGAACTGAGAAAATGTTTCTATGATATCCATCAAGCAATTCTGGAAATTGAAGAATTTGTTTCGGAGCTGGATTATGATGGATATGCGGAAGATGCAAAGACGCAGAGAGCTGTGGAAAGAGATTTTGAAATTGTAGGTGAAGCTCTTGTTCGGATTAGACGTGATAATGAGGAATTACTGAACCATATTTCAGAGGCACCTAAAATCATTGGGTTTAGAAATATTTTGGCGCATGGCTATGATATAGTTGATGACTCCGTTATCTGGAATGCCGTGGTAAACCATTTACCTCGTTTGAAAATCGAGGTCGACAAGCTTTTAGATCAGTAAACTTTTTTATGCACATTCGAGGCGTTAGAGGTGATATATAAAAAGCATGATAAGTGAATGCATATATTCTCAGCTTCAGAGCACCGCTCCCATCACCGGATACGTTTATGGCACCACAGACAACACTATGGTGACATGCCGGTCATTTTCACTATCAACAGTTGCGTTTACAGTACAAAGCGAATCACATCCAAATGTTTCGCACACTCTTTTAGCGATCTTATCCGCGAGCATTAACCCGCAATTCCCCACTACGAACACCTGTGGGATCTTAATCTGAGTCTCCTGAGATCCGGTCGGGGAACATTCCCTTAAACGCCGCAGGAAGAAAAGAGACTCGCAAAGGCATGCATAAAAATAAAACAAAGAGATTGCAACTGGCTGGAATTAGTTTACTAGCTTTTACGATTATAGCGGTAATAGCGTTCCTACTAAAGACACAGGTTCTTGACCAAAGAATCACAAAGGTAGATCTCTGGATAAATTCTTCAAACAATGCGGAGCAAATCATGTGGCCTAAAAAGGCCACAGAAAAGGCTCTATCCTGGCTTGAATCAACAAATAAGGATCTGGCAAATGAAATCACATCGCTAAAGGTTGATGCAATAAACACATCAGACACAAACATCACAGCCAAGCTGAAAAAGCTTCTTGAAGAACAAAAATCACTTTCTGAACACACCACCCTCGTCAAAAAACTCTATAATCAGGATCAAAAAACTCTAAAGAATTGGCCTTTATTTCTTTCGAAAGTACATAATCAAAACCAATCATTCAAAGCCGAACTAACCAAGAAATATCCCCGTCATCAACAGAAGTTTGAACAAATAATAGAAGCGGTTGAATCCATGCCAAAGCATATCGACAAACGAGTTTTATCAATCAAATTCCTGAGCCGAACAGAGGCTCTTGTCAGCACAGGAATATGGAACAACACTTATAAAGGGTGCGGGTATAGATTATTGCTCATGGCTCCCGTCGCCAACTCTACAGCAAATGCCACGATAATTACTCACGAATGGAAACCTTTTCGGATGGGCTCCAGCCAGATGATAATTACAGCGGGTTACCTTCCGGTTATCGCCTCCGGGTTTCGGCAGTCTGTCAGGCTTGCAGGGGTGTGATTCAGTTCCATTGAAGGTTCTTAGGTGTTGATCAAAAAGTAGGTCCGTTTGAAACCGGACAATCCCGATGCAATCGGGACCTACATATATACCCGGCAGTAGCAAAATATCCTCAACATAAACAGAAATGCGACTTACAGGGAGTACGATTTGTTTTAGTTGAAAACTATCCAGGGAAATCGAAAGACACACTGAAGTGTGAACTACATACAGGTTTTCGTACGTAGTTCACGCTTCAGCGTGTTGAATCATGTATAAACGCACCGTTCTAACAACAAAAAATCACACCCTCTTACCCCGCGTTGCAAGAGTTCACTCGGAGATTGATAATTTATCCGGTAAATCATATACTTGTTTGAACAAATGGTAATATGAGGCAGATTTAAACTAGGGATGACGAATGGAATGGGTAATAACTGCATGAAAGACAGATCAAGCTTCAAAAAAGTACTGGCATCTCTACTTCCCGGCATATTTCTGATTGGTTACAACATTGGAACTGGCAGTCTGACTGCCATGAGCAAAGCTGGAGCTAACTATGGCACAGAGCTGCTTTGGGCGGTATTGTTGAGTTGCCTGATAACCTGGTATCTGATCAATTTCTTCAGCCGCTTCACGATGGCAACCGGCATGACTGCAATGGAGGGTTACCGTAAACACATTCACCCTGCTTATGCCTGGTTTCTGTGGGGTGCGCTGTCGATCATCATTCTCTCTGCTTTAATGGCAATGATCGGCTTGCTGACAGATGTTTTAATTGTCTGGTTTAAAGAGGGCTGGAATCTGACACTGGATCGCAGGATCGCTGGCATAGGGCTGGCTCTATTTGTTTATGTTCTGATCCTGATCGGCAATACCCGACGGTTTGAAACCATGCTAAGCATTATGGTTGCACTTATGGGGCTGGCCTTCATCGGATCGGCCATCTGGTTTTTTCCGGGTTTTGAGACAGTGCTTAATGGGTTAATTCCCAGGATGCCATCTGTGGCTGAAGGCAGCGATAACAGCTCAATGAGCATTCTCGCCGGCATGGTTGGAACCACCGTATCGGTATTTGCATTCCTGATCAGGAGCGGACAGGTCAAGGATCAGGGATGGACAATGGCTGACTGGAAAATACAGAAACGCGATGCACTTGTCAGTGCAACGATGATGTTTATACTAAGTGCCGCCGTAATGATTACAGCCACTGCCACTCTACATATGCAGGGGCAGAAGATGAATCATATCAAAGAGATGATTCCTATGCTCAAACCTCTGTTCGGACCGCTGGCGCTATTCGTATTTGCCATTGGAATCATGGCGGCCGGGACCTCTTCGCATCTACCCAATATGCTGGTTATCCCCTGGTTGACCGATGATATCAACGGTAATGCTCGTGATACACGCAATCCGAAGAAGAGAGTTATTCTGGGACTTCTGACCTTGGTCAGCATGCTCGGTGTATTCATCCCGCGTCCGGTTTTCCTGCTGCTCCTTTCACAGGTCGGCATATCGGTTGTTATGCCGATGGCATTGCTGGGTCTGATTTACCTTTCGGGCTGGCATATTGCACAGAAAGAATACCGACCCAAGCCTATCGAGTGGGTGTTACTCGCACTGATCTCCTGCTTCTCTCTTTTCATGAGTTTTCAGGGAATCATGGGATTGATAGAAGACCTGATTACATAGGCATCCCCAGGAATGCAGGCACTTAGGAGTTTAGACTGTTAGGTGTTTAGGTATGCATATGAGTTGAACCCTGTTCTGAAAAATATCGTTTGCTAATTTTTCCACCCTTCCAGTTCACTCTTACCTAGAGCCCATTCGAAAAGGGTTGGAGGTTCGAGAAGTCGAAATAATCGAAGGAACACATACTTTTACACGTACTCGTACACGCGAATCTCCAAAACCTAGGAGAGGGATAGAGGGAAAAGAGATTTACGTGTACGAGTACGGAAAAAACAACCCAAAGAATTGGAGCGTTCTGTCCTAACAAGACCTTTTCGAGCAGACTCTACCTAATAGCCTACAGCCTAAAAACCTACCAGCCTATGAGTTATGCCTGGTTGCGCTTCGGTTCCGCAGCTCTTAAACGATCAGCTTCTCCATCTTAAAGTCATCCATCACATAGCCTTTGCCGATATCCTGAACCAGCGCTTCGACATTCGCAAACCCCATTCGTTCATACCAGGCAATTGAATTACGATTAAACTTATTGACGGTCAGCCAGATCTTATTAAAACCGCGTTCGATACAGATAGCCTCAGCATGTTGAAGAAACCTACAGCCAACCCCGTTACCACGCACATCTTTTTTCACATAAATCTTGCTGATCATCAATGATGACTGATCCACATCCGGGATAACTGCCATATACCCGACATTCTTATCATCAACCATTGCCAGAAAATACTCATACTCCCCTGATATCTGCCGGGTCATTGCATCAGGGCTCTGGAATTTATCCAGCATATATTCGACCTGTGCACTGCCTATAATGGGAATAAAGTGGTCCGTCCAGATATCATGTGCCAGATGGGCGGTTTCTGATATATCCTCTTCTGAGATGACTTTTCGTATTTTAATCATATTTATCCGTGAGAAAGTTATTAAGCTAAAGAGAGCAGAGGGAGCATTTCAATTCTGTTGAGGATATCCGGCTGGTGCCGGTATTGTAAGTCCCGATTACATCGGGACTGTCCGGTTACAAACCGGACCTACCTTTAGGTCAACACCTAAGAACATTCAACATAACCTGAAATGCGCCCATAATAAAGCAATCAATTTCATAGTGGCTATAATATTAAATATCCTTCAGAATGTACATAAGACAAATTATATACTGAAGGGAGGTTCAAGGTTCAAGGGTTCAAAGATTAAAGCGATTCTAAAATGCGTGACTATAAATATGACAGAACACTAGACTTTGGTTGCTCCCTTATGATATAAAAGAACACATATATTCAACAGAGCATTAACGGGAGCGACAGATATGAAAATCAACTTGTTCGTAAATTTTATCTCAATCTGCATTGCAGTTACATCAGCCTGCGGCATGCGTCCGCTGGCTAATGAGAGTGGACTACCCGGAAGCAGACCCAACATTATTATAGTAATGACCGATGATCAGGGTTACGGCGATCTGGCCTGCCACGGTCACCCCTTTCTTAAGACCCCGAACATGGATAAGCTCCATACTCAGAGCACCCGCTTTACAGACTATCATGCCAGCCCCACCTGTGCTCCCACACGCTCCGCACTGATGTCGGGCCGAGCTCAATTTAAAAATGGCGTTACACATACGATCCTTGAACGTGCCCGTATGGCACTCAGCTCGACCACGATTTCCCAGGTGCTGAAATCCGCCGGTTATACAACTGCTATCTTCGGTAAGTGGCATCTGGGTGATGACGATGCATACCAGCCTCAAAACCGCGGCTTTGATGAAACTTTTATCCATGGCGCTGGAGGGATCGGCCAGAACTATCCCGGAACTCAGGGTGATGCTCCCGGCACCGGCTACTTCAATCCTGTTATCAAACACAACAACTCATTTGTCCAGACAAAAGGCTACTGCACTGATGTCTTCTTCCGGCAGGCACTGGGCTGGATCAAGCAGCAGGGCGACAAACCCTTCTTTGCCTATTTGGCAACCAACGCGCCGCATGGCCCCTATATTGTGGACAAAAAATACAGTGACCTATACAAGGATAAATGCAAAAAGAAGCAGGCATGCTTCCTTGGGATGATCACCAATATCGATGATAATCTAGGCATCCTCATGCAAAAGCTGGATGAGTGGGGTCTGACTGAGAACACACTGCTTATATTCATGACCGACAACGGCAGCGCTGCAGGTTCACGCATCTACAATGCAGGCATGAAGGGCGGCAAGAACACCGTCAACGAAGGTGGTTCAAGAGTACCCCTTTTCATGCGTCTGCCCGGTCGCATCAAAACGGGGGTAGACATCGATACTCTGACGCGTCACTACGACATCTACCCGACTCTGGCCGAGATTGCCGGGGCGAAGATCCCGTCAACGGTTGAGCTTGATGGCCACAGCCTTATACCGCTTATAAATAAACCAAAGGCTAAAACGGAGAAACGCTACACATTCTTCCACAAAGGTCGCTGGAACAAAAAGGGTGCCCCCGGACGCTGGGGACAAGGTGATTGCAACCCGGATAACGCCAAACACAAGAACTTCGCAGTACGCAATGAGAAGTGGCGGCTAGTCGGTAAAGACTCGCTCTATGATATTCAAAAAGACCCTGGTGAAGCAACAAACGTAATCGCCGCCCACCCCGAAGTGGCAGCCGAGATGCTAAAAGCTTATGATGGATGGTGGGCTGAGGTGCGTCCCCTGATGGTCAACGAGGATGCCTCACTCGATACCGGCAAGCCCTTTGTTGAACAGTTCAACAAACAGAAGGCCGCCGGCGGCATCCCAGATTGGGTTCCGCCCGCAATTTAGTTGCGGGCAGGTTACGCACAATGTTATCATTACCGGCATGAATAAAAAAGCAAATCAACTACGTCCGGTTTCTATTGAAAGAAAATTCACTAAACATGCAGAGGGATCAGTTCTGATCAAAGCAGGAGACACCTGGGTGCTCTGCACCGCCAGCGTTAACGAGAAGGTTCCGTCCTTCTTACGAGGTACAGGCCAGGGCTGGATCACAGCTGAATACAGCATGTTGCCACGCAGCACCGGCACCCGTATGGATCGTGAGATCAAACGTGGCCGACCAAATGCACGCGCAACCGAGATCAGCCGTCTGGTTGGACGTGCCCTGCGGGCCGCGGTTGACATGAACAAACTTGGAGAGGTCTCCATCACCATAGACTGTGATGTGCTTCAAGCTGATGGTGGCACCCGTTGCGCCTCAATCACAGGCGGCATGATTGCACTGATGGACTCTCTGCAGTGGCTCAAAGATCAAGGCAGGATTGAAAATATTCCGCTCAGGCATTATATTGCAGCGGTCAGCGTCGGCATCTGTGGGGGCAAACCAACTCTGGACCTTGACTACGAGCACGACTCCTCCGCAGATGTTGATATGAACGTGGTTATGACTGATGACAACCGCTACGTTGAAATTCAAGGCACTGCCGAGAACGAAGCCTTCACTGAAGAGCAGCTGGACGAGCTGAAAACACTTGCAAGTAAAGGCATAAAAAAGCTGGTTAAAATCCAGAAAGAGTCGCTATTAAACTGAGACAATGCCGAGCGGTTCAGCGGTTTTCCAGCCACCACGGGTGAAGTCCGGAACCTTGACGGAGTCACCCTTGCTCAGCACAGAGCGTTCGCTCAACTCGCAAATAGAACTCCACAGGGCCGCATCATAAACATCCATATCAAGAGGCAAACCATTCTGGATACAGTGACAAAGCCGCAGATCCATCAGAAAATCCATCCCTCCGTGGCCACCGGACTTTTTGGCAGCAGCTCCATTTTTATCCCATAGCGGATGAATATACTCCTTCTTCAGGGCCTCGAGATCTGCGTCCTTCATCCATTTATGGTGATGTGGTTCAATTGCGGCTCTGAGAGGATAATCGGACATAATGCCCTTAGTGCCGGAGATTGTATTAATCCGGCTGTAAGGTCGTGGTGAGGTTGTATTGTGCTGAACCATAATGGTGCGGCCGCGATAAGTTTTGATAACAGTCGTATTCATATCACCCAGTTTAAATCCTGATGTTGCTTCAGGGCTATCCTCTCCATAGAGCTCCTTAGCCTTGAGGCTCAGGCCAAACTCAGCGGAGCTGATTGAGGTCAGATATTCAAAACGGTCACCGCGGTTAATATTCATATACTGACATATCGGTCCTAACCCATGAGTAGGATAGGGATTGCCGGTATGTTCAATCGACCACTTAAGGCGCCACTGTCCCTGGTAGCCAGTTCTGGACAGCTTCAACTTTCTCAGATCATGGATATAAGCGGCCTCGCCATGCACAAGCTGACCCAGCACCCCCCTTCGACACATATTGAGCATTGTCATCTCATTGGAGCCGTAACAGCAGTTTTCGAGCATCATGCAGTGCTTGCGGGTTACCTCAGCGGTTTCAACCAGCTCCCAGCACTCATCAAGGGTCATTGCGGCCGGAACCTCGGTGACCACATGCTTACCGCACTGCATGGCATATACCGCCATGGGTGTATGACAAAGCCACGGTGATGTGATATAAATCAGGTCGTTCTTATCGGATTCACAAAGCCTGCGCCACTCCTGAGGGCTGCCAAAGTATCTATCCGGAGTGACTCCACCCAGCTCCTTCAATTTTTTGACCTGCCGGTCAACTCTATCCTCAAAAAGATCGCTTATACCTGTAATTTGCACACCATCGATACTGGATAAGCGACGGACCGCACCAGGACCGCGCATACCGACGCCTATAATTCCAACGCGGAGTTCAGGAACTGGAGCCGCTCTGAAGCCCATCATTGAACCTGGCGAAGATATGCCTGGAAACATCTTCATGCTCTCACATCCGCTGCCTGCGGCTAAACCTGCGGCTCCGCCAACCATGACTGCGCCCTTAATAAATGATCTTCGATCAAGTTGCATACCATATCTCCTTTGGACAATTAATTAACTTACTTGAGTACCTATACTACCCTAAACCAAAACTCGACACAAGGGTGAGTATAATTCAAATTAATCGAACTTTCCCATATCAGTAGTTTACAGCACACAACTTTTCAAAGAATATGATATGATATTGCATATAACTTGAAGAAACTTACGCAACCATTCTCATAAGTTGTTGATTGAAATCACCTAAAATTCAATTTTTCAGAGCAGTCAACTCTCCACCTTTCGGGGTACAGAGATAACTTTAACACGATGTAATGGAGACGTTTCCGGATATTTTTAATACTGATGGACGCAATTCAGGTCTGTTGAAAATATCCGGCTTATGCAGATAGACCTGTAGGTCCCGATTCCATCGGGACTGTCCGGTTGGAAACCGGACCTACTTTTTGAACAACATCTAAACACCTTTTTGCAAAACACGCAGTGTTTTTTTCTAATGCAGTGATGTTTATCACAAACTTAGCAATGACTGTAAACAGAAAACGCATATCAATCAAATCTCATTTGGTTGCGGCTGAAAGCTGCATTAGGGAATTTATAAGAAAATGATATGGATGCAACATAGCTTGCTGCGCATAATCTTTCTGGCCATCTGGCTGCCGATACCTGTATTTGCCGCCTGGCATGTTGCCAATGCAGAGTTCTGCAAAGAGCTGAAGGTGGCAGAGGATGGCAGAGCAATTGTCACTGCAACAACAACTGTGTTTCTGGACGACCGCTACCCCGCTTTTATCCTGACTGATTTAGAGGGCGGCGCCCGTCCCTTTTCCATCATAGACCGTAGCGGAAGCAGGGCCAGCATCCATTTTGAGGCCCAGCCTGGCGAAACCCTATTGCTTTACCCATTGACCAAAGCTACGCCGCCGAAAAGCTCAGCACCTCTTTGTTCGGGTCTTCTTCACCAAACACGCAGTTACGATGGCAGCGAAATAAGCTCCTCAGCTCAGTTCAATCAACACTGGCAGGCAGCACCCGCCCAGGGCGGCGGCTTTGTCGATAATGTTTATACATCCTTCAACCCCTACGGACCCAATAGCAATACGCTGCACCGATATGAAGGAACGTTGATAAACGATAAACCGGGTGAAACCACCTTCTGCGTAGCCTCAACTGATGCTTCATTCCTTTTTATTAACGATCGCGAAGTTGCGTCATGGCCTGGAAAACACTCGGTTAACGATGGTTTGAATGGCAGCAAACGCGGCACAATCAAACTCGATAAGGGAGCCTGCCGCTTCACTTTTTTACATGCTAACAGCGGCTCTTCCTCCTTTGCAATTGCGGCAATGATCTCATCCGGTGAGAAGCAGCACTTTGTTATTGAACCGGATTCCTTCACTCATGCCGTATACGCATTCGTAACTCCCCTGCGCAGGCGTGATGGCAATCAGCAGGCGGACTTCACCTGGGAAAACAAATATATGGTAAACATCCATCAGCACTGCATGTATCAGCTACTCTTTGAAGCCGCTGCTGTCAAATCTGATCCCGATGCAACTTACAACTGGGAGTTCAGCGACGGCACCCGCGCCAGAGGCAGAAAGGTTGAGCACCTCGTTTTCAAGAAAGGTGATTTTTCCGCAAAGCTCACCCTGACCAGCCAGAGGCGCAAATCAATCTGCCGCCAGACAGCAGATATCACCCCGCGTTATGGCCAAAATGAGAATGATGACAAACGCACCCTTGCTCTGCTGAAAAAGGGGGTTGAACAGGAGAAGTCACATGGCATTCAGGGGCAAGGTTATGCTCTGATCTCACATGGCTGGTTTTTCTTGCTGCGCGAAAAAGAGGCTGCGGCATTTGCCCCGCGGGTGCTGGCTGCCGCTAAGCGCATTCCACCGGCTGACCTCAACGAGCTTATGATTGAGCTGGCAATGAATATCCAGCAGGTAGATGAACAGTACGAACTCGCCGAACGCTGTTTCCGCACCATCATCGCCAAGGTTAAAGATCCGGGAGCGCGTGCTTTTGCAGCCCTGCACTGCGGTGGCATGCTGAACCTGTGCCTCAACCGTCCGCAGGATGCCAGAGATCTCCTGAGCTCCATCAACCGTGCCGATCTCGACAGCGGAAATCAGCGTTTGCTCGACATCTACCTGGCGGACACAGCCCTGATACTGAACGACTTCGCCACTGCCCAAAAGATGTATCGAGCAATATCCAAACCTCTGGCTCAGATTGAAGACGGCAAGCTTAACCGAAGCGTAATATTCGACTACAACAGCCGCCACTTCCGACTTGAGAATTTATTGAGCCAGAAGCTTTATAGAGAGAGTCTTGAGGCAATGGATATGATAGAATGGGAGATGCCCGAAGAGCGTGCCTCCCCCCGCATGAATCTTATGAAGGTGCAGGCGCTCATCGGAAATCGGCAACCTGAAAAGGCGGTGGTCTGTCTGCAGCGTGCTCTACTGGCAGAGGCCGATGAAACTTATACCCCCCGGCTGAGGCTGGAGCTGGCCCGGCTCTATGTAGATATGAGCCGCTTTGCCCAGGCCAAGCACCAGATAAACCTTATCCGTAAAGAGAGCCCCTGGACCCGCGAGGAACTGGATGCCCGCACGCTGCTGAAGGGGCTGGAAGATAAATTGCGGGAGATGTAGATTTCGAGCTTCATACGAAGAGAGAGAGGGAATACTTTCGAAAAGCCCGCCTCTCGAATTAAATTTGTATAAACCAGACGGCGTAAACGCCGTCGCTGAAACGAGATTGGTATATTTGCCATTATGTATACAGAAACCATATTTATCTACCTTTATTCAGTAGCAGGACCCGCCCAAGCATTATTTAAGCGCACCCCATTCCCCTCACAAGCCTATTCAGTAGCAGGACCCGCGTTTACGCGGGTGGGGCGCACCCCATGATTGCTCGTTCCCCATTCCAAGATTATCGTGCCCGCGCGTTCTATATGGTGACCATCACTGCATACGAACGGCGCCCACACTTCGCTGTCTGCAAAAACAACCGCTCCACACTCACCCCTGATGGTTGGCTCGTTTACAGCCATTGGCAACGCATCGCGCAAGACTACCCTCAAATAGCCGTTTCCACGCTCTGTATCATGCCCGATCACCTGCACGGCATTCTCTACGTGACCGAGCGGATGGAAAAGCCGGTCGGTGTCGCCATTCGTGCCTTCAAATCACAATGCACCAGCGCTTTCCGCCAAAAGTACGGCAAACCTACATTTACCCTTTGGAACCCCGGTTATAATGATCGTTGCGTCTGGCGTCGCGGCACATTGCCAGCCTTCACGCATTATATCATGGACAACCCCCGCCGTTATTGCCTTAAGAAAGCGCATCCCGACTTGTTCCGCTCTGTCGCCAACATTAAACACCCCTCCATCCCGTCCGGTCAATGCTGGGACGGCTATGGCAACCGCTTCCTGCTTGACCGCCCCGAGAAACGCGCCATCCGCGTCTCGCGCAAAGCAACGCCCATTGAAATCACTACCCTGCGAGACGAAGTTATTGTGGAGGCCACGCAAGGCGTGGTGATGGTCTCGCCTTTCATCTCACCTGGCGAACGCGATATCGCGAAAGCTATTCTCGCCGCGCCAGTCGGCGATGTCATCTTGATAAAACCCGACGATTTTCCACCGTTTTTCAAGCCTCAAGGCCATTATTTTGACCTCTGTGTTCAGGGCCGACTCCTGATTTTGTCAAGTAACAGCTTGCGCCTGAATGTGAATAAAGGCAGCAACGCTCTAACCCGCGATACTTGCCTCGCCATGAACACCGCCTGTTCCCAAATCGTCAGAGCCGTGTAACTTGAATTAATATGGAATATTGTTCGCCCCATCATTTGTGATACAATTCTAATCGAATTAAGGAGATTAATCATGAAAATAAAATTTATGCTGTTTTCCATCGCGCTTATGCTGACATCGGCGCATGCTAATGAGGATGACTTCCTGCGTCCAGTTGGTTTGCCGCCTAAAGCAAAACCGCAGATGCGCCAGGGTGGTGAAGCCCTGCCTCCGCTGCCTCTGCCGGCCACACCCCTGCGACGCTCGGAGAAAAAACGTCCGCCAAGTCCATCGACACTGATCGGTAAGGTGATCTGGGGTTCATACCTCGACTATAAATGGGAGAACGGCCATACGACCCGTGTCTATGACTGGAATATGGTTCCGGCGGATTGCCAGTCGCTGCTGCGCTCAGCCTACAAGCATCTGCGCATGGACTACAAAGTGCAGACCACCTCGCTTGATGGATTTGACTCCACTCCCGCCGAGATACCTGTACTCTACTTCTCGGGAGGACGTTCATTGAAGTTCACTGATGCCGACCGTGAAGTGCTACGCAAGTATATGCTATCCGGCGGCATGCTCTGGTTTGATTCGGTGGTTGGCTCCCCCTACTTCTATAAGTCCGCACTTACTGAGTTAAAACAGATGCTGCCGGAAGTGCAGATACGACGCCTCCCCGAGGATCATCCGATCTTTCATATGGTGAATGACAGCGTACAGGTTAACATCAAGAGCAAGAGCAAGGTTATGCCGGTGCTGGATGCCGTCTATATAGGCTCGCGTGTGGCTGCGGTTGTCTCCGCCTATGGCATGGGTGCGGGTTGGGATAACACATCTCCATCCCTGATTAAACAGGCCGAGTATTATGATCACCCCTCCGCTGTCAGAGTGGGGCTGAACCTTGTTGCCTATGCAATGGGCTACTTCCGGGTTGGTCAGTCGCACGCCCGGGCACAGATCTACAAGCCGGAAGATATCCAGGAAAACAGCGACCCAGTTGTTTTTGCGCAGGTGCGCACCCGCGGAGTCTGGAACACCGAACCGGGCGGTGCCAACAACCTGCTGCGCTTTATGAAGAAGAACCTGAGTGTGAAAGCCAACTATCTTGTCCGCACCGTGCGACTTGATAAAGATCCGCTGGCTGACTACAGCTTTCTCTACCTATCGGGAATAACTGATTTCGCACTTGATAATGCCGAACGCTCAGCTCTACGGAGCTACCTGCAGGGCGGAGGCTACTTGATAATAGACAACTCACTCGGACTTGATCAGTTCGGCAAGGCAGTCTATCGCGAGATAGCCCGGCTCTATCCTGAAAGCAGCTTTAAAAAGATACCTGCCGGTCATCCTCTCTATCAGAAGGGTCCCTTCAAAATTGATAAGGTGCGCTACACGATTGCAGCCCGCGCAAAGTATCCAGCCCTATCAACTCCTGTTTTTGAAACTATGAAGATTGATGGAGAGGAACACATTTTCTACAGCCCCTTTGATATGGCCGCCGGCTGGCAGGGAGATGACCACCCGCTGTCGTACGGATACGCCCCCGGCGACTCCCTCCTGCTGGGAGCCAACTTAGTTACGTACTGCCTGACGCATTGACCACCAAGGGCGGCCAATGCGTAAGGCAGTACGTTACAAGGTGTTTAGGAGTTTAGGCTATTAGGCTGTTAGGAAAAATTAGCCCCATAAGGGCGAAAATTTAGGAGATTTCGAAATGTTTAACAAAATGCTACACCCCTCCCACCTAACCGCCTAACAGCCTAACCGCCTAACAGCCTAAAATAAAAGGAACTTTTATGTCAGAAAATTTACCGGAAAATTTAAAGAAGATTGCTGAAGCCCATCAAGCTATCAAAGCCGAGATAGGAAATGTGATTGTTGGTCAGAAGGATGTCATTGATCAGGTTTTGATCGCGATTCTGGCTCGTGGACACTGTCTGCTGCTTGGAGTGCCAGGTCTGGCTAAGACCCTGCTTGTCAGCTGCCTGGGCGAGGTACTCGACCTTGGTTTCAACCGTGTTCAGTTCACCCCCGACCTGATGCCATCGGATATCACCGGCACAGAGATACTCGATGAGGAGCAGGGCAGCATCCGACGCACACTGCGTTTCGTAAAAGGTCCAGTCTTCACCAACCTGCTGCTTGCCGATGAGATCAACCGCACGCCGCCAAAAACGCAGGCAGCTCTATTGGAGGCGATGCAGGAGAATATGGTTACCACCGGCGGTAAAACGTTTGAACTACCGCAGCCCTTCTTTGTGCTGGCCACGCAGAATCCGATTGAGCAGGAAGGAACCTATCCGCTACCGGAGGCCCAACTCGACCGCTTTATGTTCCTTGTGCGCATGGACTACCCCAAACGCGATGAGGAAATTCAGGTTCTGCGCCAGACCACAGCCAACCGCGAGGTGGAGCTTAAACGACTGATCACCGGACCGGAGATTATTGAGTTGCAGCACTGTGTCCGTGATATACCCGTCAGCGAACATGTCCTGGCATACTGTATCGACCTGGTACGCAACACGCGGCCCGGCGAACCCGAATCACCGGACTTTGTTAAAGATAACCTGACCTTCGGTGCAGGTCCTCGTGCCGGGCAGTATCTAGTGCTGGCAGCCAAAGCATGGGCCGCTCTGGAGGGGCGTATCAATGTCAGCTGCGCTGATGTACGCCGCAATGCCCTGGCAGTGCTGACCCACCGCATCGCATGCAACTTCCATGCAGCTGGAGAGGGCATTGATGCCAAGCAGATTATCGATCGCCTTATTAAATATGTGCCCGAACCGGATAGCGATGGGGTGTAAGTCGAAGGTGTTTAGGAGTTTAGGCTGTAGGTTTTTAGGAGTTTAGGTGTTTAGGGATCAAGTCCTGAACTATTAGCGCAAAATCCGGTTGGATTTGCTGAATGTAGCCCGCTCGCGCCGCGAGCGAGGCTCCGAGCGCAAATGAGGTTGTCAGCTTTGAAACCCCGCCTCATTCGTGCTTACAACCCCGAGCCACAGTTGCGGCGCAACTAGGCTGCATGTAAACAGCGCCATGCCTGCGCAGATTTGACGAATCCAACCAGATTTTGCGCTAATAGGATTTTTCTAAACACCTAAAAACCTACTGCCTAAACCCCTAAAAACCTTAATCGACGAAGTTGATTGGAAAGCAAATGACGGAAAAACAAAATAGAAAAAAGAGTCACTCCACCTCATATTTGATGCCACGTACCCTCGATGCACTCAAAAACATCGAGATGGTGGCACGCACAATGGTGGAGGGCACACTGACCGGTCTGCATCGGTCGCCGTATCACGGCTTTTCCTCGGAATTCTCCGAGTACCGCAAGTACTGCCCAGGCGACCCAGTTAAGCATGTGGATTGGCAGGCCTATGCCCGCAGCGACCGTTATTACGTTAAGCAGTATGAGGATGAAACCAACACCCGCACCTATGTTGTGCTGGATCAATCCGGATCAATGGGACTCGGCTCTCCCAAACTGCACAAGTTCAACTACGCCTGCTACCTGGCAGCTGCCTTTATCTACCTGATGCATCGCCAGAAAGATGCCGTTGGACTTTTCACATATACCGACAGCATCCAGGAGTATTTTCCAGCGCAGTGCTCCCGGTTGCATATGCTCTCGCTTCTCTCACACCTGGAAAACCTCTCACCCGAAGGACGCTCCGATGCGGCCCCCTGCTTTGACCGCATTGCGGAGGAGGTCCGCCGTCGCTCGATTGTGATTGTTTTCTCTGATTTCTTCGATCCCAACCCCGCATTCCTGCATAGCTTACGTCACTTTCAGCATAAGAACTGTGAGCTAATCCTATTCCAGATCCTGGACCCGCTTGAGTCTGAATTCCCCTTCCGCGGATTAATTGAGTTCCGTGATATGGAGACAGGTGAGTTTCTGGAGGTCGAGAGTGATGACTGCCGCGCAGCCTACCTTAAGGATTTGAACACGGCCACCCGTGAGATGAAACAGCTCTGCGGACGAATGAATATGAGCTTTGAAACCCTGAACACCGGCACCGCATTTGATCATGCCCTGCTGGCATATTTTCATAAACGAGAACGTATGTTTTAAGCGGCTGCGCCGCAGGAGTTTAGGTGTTTAGGCTATAGGTATTTAGGAAAATCAGCCATGAAATGGCTTACTTTGACAGCCCAGGGTGTAACCCAGGGAAGAGAACGAAGATTTTATAAACCCTGAAAGGGCGAACCGTCAGGAGACTTGAAATGTTTACCAAATATTACATCCCTTCAGGGATTGATCCGGAAAACCTAAACACCTACAGCCTAAAAACCTAACAGCCTATTAAATGCAATTTGGCAATCCTATATTCCTCTGGGGACTTTTGGCAGTACCGCTGCCAATTCTGCTGCACCTGTTTTTCAGGCGCCGCAAATCCAGGGTACCCTTTTCAACGTTGCAGTATTTTCAGCACCGCAAACGCTACCTGGCCCACCGCAGACGTCTGCGGGAACTCCTGCTATTGCTGATCCGCACACTAGCCCTGCTCTTTCTGGTGCTGGCGCTAGCACGTATGCTCTTTCAGCGTATGCCATATGCCTTTGCCGCCCGTTCTGATGTTGTTATTGTTCTGGACGACACCCTCTCGATGAATCGCAAACTGGGATCGGGTGAAACCGCATTTACCCTGGCATCCCGTAAGTCACAGGAGATTCTGGATACTCTCTCCGAAGGCGATGCCGCCGCGCTTATCTTTCTCTCCGGGCGTCGCGGAATTGACCTCACTCGCAAACGTTCCCTGGTGCAGGAGCTGATTGAAGATGCGCAGATAACCGCGGCAACCGGATCATACAGCGCAGCATTGAAACAAGCGGAGGGTATTCTTGGCACCGAAGCCAACCCCAACCGCGAAATATTTGTTATCTCGGATTTCCAGCGTAATCAGGCACCCTCAAAGACAATAGAACTTGAAGAGGTGAAGGGAGTACGTATCTACTTTCTCCCGATAACCGCTAGCGAAGAGAACCTCTCGGTAGACGGAGTATCCCTTTCAACCCGACCACAGATGGTTAACAAACGAATGGTGATTCCCTACACGATTCACAATCACGGTGATAACGACCGCGAAACCGAAGTAACACTCTCAATTGACGGAGAGACGCTCAACAGCGAAAATCTTTCCATCCCGGCAGGTGAATCGGTTGAGGGAAGCTTTGAGACCGTCCCCGGAGATGCCGGTTTCATCTCCGGGTCTGTACAGATTACTGACCGCAACCTATCCTTGGACAACACCCGCCACTTCACTGTCAATGTCAGCGATAACATTCGTGTTCTGCTTCTGGAGAGTGATCTTTTGAGCCGTGTGCGCCCTTTTCACTTTCTTAAACTGGCACTCGACCCTGCTGAAGGAGAATCGCTGAATGGAATCCAGACAGAAGAGGGTTTTGTCCAGGAGCTGTCGCAGAACCAACTAGAGCAATATCATGTAGTGGTTCTCTCAAACCCACTTCCACTTAATACGAAAACTGCCGCCCTGCTCGCCCGCTACATCTCCAGGGGAGGAACAGTGCTTGCCTTTGCTGGCGGCAAGACCGACAGCACAACCTTTGCCGCATTTCAGGATGAAAGGCTGCGTTTAATCTTTGGCAAAAGACAGGCGGGAGATTTCAGCGGGCTGACATTTAAGGGTCCTTTAAATGCTCTCAACGAACTGCTGCAGATGGACCTGTTTAAAGGCAAACGCTTCTACACCCTGAATCCCTCCCCAGCCGCCGTTATCCTGGCAGAGAGCCGCGGGCGGGCAGTGCTGGCATCTGAGAAGATTGGTTCCGGCAACTTCATTGCCTGCGCCCTCTCCTCCCGTCGCGACATATGCAACTGGCCTGAGCTGAAGTCATATCCGATTGCAATGATACATCTGTTCACCTTTGCGGCACATGACCCGCAACAGAACACCGGTATTGACTGCGGACAGCTTCTGCGGCTGACAGCAAAGGATGAAAAAGAGAGTACACTGCCAGTCAGCCACAGCAACGGCAAAACCTATTCCATTCCCGTCAAAGATGGCGAGAGTATATTTCCAGATACATGGCAGCCCGGAATTGTTACCGCCGAACGTGCTGCCCCCCGCTCAGCCGCCCTCAATCCGGTCTCTGCCGAGAGTGACCTTAAACCCATTAGTCCCCTACGCCTGACCTCTATCGTAAAAGGCAAGATCAACCTGCTTAAAACCGATGCCGCACTGGCATCACAGCTGCGTAACACCCGTCGCGGCAGCGACATGACCGGGATCTTCCTCTTTTTGTTGATGATAATGCTTTTACTGGAAATTGTACTGGGGAATCCCTATATCTTTGCACGGCGTAGCCGCACAAAGACATAGGGTCTGCCTTAGGGGTTGAGCGGCTATAGTTTTTTAGGTTGTTGGACTGTAATCTCAGCAATTAAAGAAACTGTAGGCCGGGTGCCCCACCCGGCGGAACCAACGCCCGGTGGGGCACCGGGCCTACAGGCAAGTAGAACTTATATCATCCACCATGTAACGATGGATATACTGTGCTGCTCAGTATGCCCGCTGGCTTGTCACGCCATAGACGAAGACGACGGCGGATATCCGGTGGACGAGAATAACATCAGTGGGATTGCAAAAGATTTCCGCTTTAGAAATTAACCAATAAGAGAGGATTTTTAATGAGAGATGTTAAGGCATGCGATAAATTAAGCTATTCCATTTTTGTGTGGATAGCCCTTCCGTGCTCAAGAAACTCGGCTACAGTAAAAGCTTTGATACCTGTCCAACTGTAGGGCGGGAGCCGTGACCCCGCCACGCAACTTGCGAGATTTTGCTTTGCCTTATGAAAAACTCGAAGAACCATAGATTACCAGTAGAAACAGAGAAATCCCTCAGATTTCTCATACATTCGCACCGCTACCACCTAAATACTGCAGCCTAAACACCTAACAGCCTAACTAATGAACTTTTATCCCATACTGCCGATGTGGCTTATTCTGATTCTGCTGATTGTTTCAGCGGGTGTCGTGTTCTGGTCATACAGACACCGCAACCAGGCCGTTAAACCATGGCAGCACGTCCTGCTGCTAGCTCTGCGATTCTCTGCCCTGCTGCTGGTGACCCTTATGCTCTTATGCCCCGGTTATATGACCGAGGAGCGAAATGTGGAGAAATCCCAGATTATATTCCTTGTTGATAAATCCACATCAATGGTCACCCGTGATCTTCCTGCCCGGCAGTCACGTCTGGAGCAGGCGGTAGAGTTTTTGTCACAGAATAAATTCAAACGTCTCTCCGACTATCCACAGGCAACCTATTCGTTTAACAACGGGACAGCACAACAGGAAGACCGCGACTCCCTCTCTTCGCTTAAACCGGATGGAGGAACCGACCTGAAACAGGCAATCGACAGGATCGACAAGGATATCGGACTCAACCGAAGCTCCGCAATTGTTCTGCTCTCAGATGGACTTGACTACTCGGGGTTCAAGGGTAGTGGAATCACCGTCCCAATTATGAGTGTCCAGATAGGAACGGATATGACCGAAGTCAAGGATCTCGGCATTGAGCCATTTAAATTCCCAGATAAAATCAGTGACGGAGAGGAGCTGGTGCTGGAGATACCCATTCTGATGCAGGGTTACTCCCGCGAAAAACAGGCTGAGTTCCAGGTGTTTGTCGACAACAAACCAATTCATAGCTCTACACTCAAATTGAGCTCCAGACACCTGCATACAGAGAAGGTGCGCACCTCTCTAGCAAAAACCGGTGTTCATATCATTCGCATCAGTTGCGAGCATTTCTCTGATGAGGTTGCCGAACTCAACAATCAGCGTGAATTGGCAGTTGAGGTAGTTAAGGTCAAGGATGAGGTTGCAGTCTACTTCCCGCTTCTGAACAACAGCTTCCGTCCCCTGCTACGCGAGTTTTTAAAAGAGAAAGAGGGGATCTTCACCGCCGTCTACAAGGTATCGGAGGGTAGCTTCCGACTGCGCGGACATAAGATTAACCCGGTCTTCAGCAATGGTCTACCACAGAAGGCGGATCAGATCAAGGATGTCACCTGCATGATTCTTGGCTCGCACAACGGCAACCTGCTCTCACCGGCCGAGTCGCTGACCCTGGAGCAGTATGTTCGCAAAGGCGGCACACTTGTATGCCTGGCAGGAGCAGACTCTTTCGGCAAACTTCCATCCGGTTCTCCGTTGCAGCGTCTGCTGCCGGTAGTCACACTGGAGGACTCTTTCCGCGCCGGCAGCTTCCGTGTCGCTCCCGATCCCGCTGCGGATGATGCATTCACTGAGCAGATTCGCGAGATTATTGCAGACAACGGAGACTCCGCCGGCTTTACACTGAGCGGCATAAACCATGTTAAAGATGTTAAAGCCGGTGCCCATGTTCTGCTATGGGCAGTGGGTGAGTCACGTCACCCCCTGCTTGTGTGGCACTCCTATGGACGCGGAAAGGTGGTGGCTCTGCTCAGCAACACATTCCATCAGTGGGGTGCACCGGAACGTCGCGATCAAAACTTCAGCCGCTTATGGCGACAACTGGTGGCCTTTTCAAAGAACCCTGATGAGGATACCGATCTTCTGAAGGTTGCCGTTTCCAAAACCGAACCAGCCGCCGGTGAGAGTGTTACCGTAACCGCTATTGCACGTCACCCCTCAGCAGAGGCAGGCAAGGATGAAAATGCAGCTGGCACATTAACCGTTAAAGCGGATCTCTTTCCCGTTGATAGCGACACACCGCTGGTCTCAATCAACCTGGATGCAAAATCGGACTGTTTCATGACGGATCTACCCGGGCTCAAGCCGGGGCGTTATGTATTGCGGGTCACTTCGCAGGATGGACAGGAGGTGCTGCGCACCCGCTACAAGCTGTTGCTGGCCGGCGATATTCTCAAAGAGAGTGCCCGCATCCGATCTGATCGTGAGAACTTCCGGGCATTCAGCAGCGATAAGCATATTTTTAATCCAAGTGAAGCTGAACGTCTGGAGAATAGCCTGCGTGAAGCGGTCCGCAAAAATATTGTCCGCCGCGAAAAATTCCTGATCTTTGAGAATCCGCTGTTCTTTATTGCCGTTGTGATGCTGCTGCTGGCAGAGTGGTTTTTGCGGAGGAGGTTTAATTTGTTTTAATTGTAGATCCCGATTGTATCGGGATAGTCCGGTTGAAAACCGGACCTGCGGAAGAAGTCCAGGTTGTAGGTCCCGATTGTATCGGGACAGTCCGGTTGTAGATCCCAATTGTATCGGGACAGTCCGGTTGTAGGTCCCGATTGTATCGGGACAGTCCGGTTGTAGATCCCGATTGTATCGGGACAGTCCGGTTGGAAACCGGACCTACGGAAGATATTCAGTTGTAGATCCCGATTGTATCGGGATACAGTCCGGTTGAAAACCGGATCTACGTGTGAGGTAACTTTAATGAACCCTGAAAAACCAGTTTTTAAACCTTTTAATCCGTATGAAAGCATTTATGCTTATCGACGGCAGTTACCGCATTGGAGACAGGATGGGGCATGCTATTTTGTGACCTGGCGTTTAAATGACTCTATTCCTGAAACGATTCTTGAACTCTGGCAAGAGGAACGAGAAATCTGGTTGGCTGCACATGGTGTCGATGTAAACCTGAAAGGTGATGAATGGAGAACTGCGTATGAAAAAATATCGATTGAAGAACGTCGTGTTTTCGAGAAATCGCACCATCATAGATTCAATGAGTGTCTGGATGCGGGGCATGGCACATGCTGTCTTCATGATCCTGTGTGCGCCCGTATTGCACTCGAATCACTGTTTTTCTTTAACGGTGATCGCTGTTGGACTGGCGATAGTGTTATTATGCCCAATCATGTCCATGTGTTGATGATTCCGAAAAGCGGCTTTGAACTAGAGGAGATTTTACATTCTATCAAGAGATACGCGGCACGAGAGATCAATAAAATTATGCAAAGAGAGGGCCGGCTCTGGCAAAAGGATAGCTATGACCACATTGTACGAGGAGTCCAAGAACTGCGCGCTTTCCGGAAGTACATTGCCAAAAATGCAGCGCAGGCAAAGTTAAAGCTTAACGGAAATGCATATCAGTGCACACAGTGGTTGGATGAGTATGCAGTTCTGGACTAGGTTGTAGATTCCGATTGTTGTAGGTCCCGATTGTATCGGGACAATCTTAATTGTAGGTCCCGATTGTATCGGGACAATCTTAATTGTAGGTCCCGATTGTATCGGGACAATCTTAA
>Ga0307990_1000472_pt1 | contig 35798 bp, 34 predicted proteins | sample EllFjometagen129_FD_203168 | JGI IMG/M metagenome (GOLD analysis project Ga0307990, IMG submission 203168) | Marine microbial communities from Ellis Fjord, Antarctic Ocean - #129 | ecosystem: Environmental > Aquatic > Marine > Unclassified | place: Southern Ocean | collected 2014-10-08
CAAATTCTGCCCTGGCATCACTATACAGGTCCAGTTCCCAGAATTCTGTTCCACGGATGATACGTGGGTCTTCAGCCAGTAATCCGAGACTGTCCAGGTTTGTCTCCGGTGGGATAGAAAAAGTCGCCTTGATCCAGGCCTGGGCTTCTTCTTTTTCAACTTGAACACCGATCCCGATATCATAGTCTTGAGGTGGAGTGAATGGCTCCCGACCCTGGAGCAGATCCCGGGCCCGTTCGCTGTAATAACCTGTTGGATTCGCGTTGGCTCCTTCCCGCCAGGCGGCTTCAGCTGCAGCAGTATTTCCCTGGAGTTGATACACTTTTCCGATCCAGAATAAAGCCTGGGAAAGCTCTTCAAAGTCCTGAGAAGCGTCCCTGTAGGTAGAGAATCTTGATAGGGCCGTGTTATAGGCTGATAATCTGATCTGACAGATAGCGCTCTTGAAAAGACTCAAATTCCCGTATGCTGAAGTTGGATATTCATCAAAGACTCGTTTCCAGAGTTCGGAAGCGGTTTCCAGATCTCCTGTCATCTCTTCAACTCTACCAGCGTCATACAGGAACTCTGCCGCCCGGGGTTGATATGGATTGCTCTGGACAAAATTCTGCAGTACCCGGCTGGCTTCACCATATCGGTCTAAATTAAACCATAGCGAATAGGCCTTGAATTCCCAGGCCTGGACCCAGTAGGCGTGTTCAGGATACTTATCGATCAATTCATTCCAGGCGATCAGCGCCTCTTCATGCCTACCCATGCCCCGCAGCGAAAAACCCTTAAAATAAAGCGCTGTCCCACGATCTGCGGCTTCGGGATCTGCCAGGTAGCGATCAAAAGCTTCCACAGCATAACTGTACTGGCCGGCATAATAATCTACCAACCCCCGATCGAGGTCATTGATCGCAAAACCATTATTAACGATCTCTATCAGCCCCAGGTATGAATCATAACTGAGTGGATACTGGATAACTGCGTCTCTGAAAGCTGCTTCTGCTAGATCATTTTGTCCCAGTTCCAAATAAACGAGTCCCAATAAATAATCTGCCCGGGCCTTGGCATAGTCATTACCTGTTTGAGTATAGACGTCATTGTAGATGACAATGGCCGTGTTGTAATCTTTCAGCTTGGCATATTCCTCACCAATTTTTAACTGCAGGGTATAGAGGTCCTCACCGCTGCCAGCGGCAATAGCGGCCTGATAGGCCTCAATCGCTTTGATGGATTCCCCGGCAGCTGAAAGGGCATTACCCCTCTTATGCTGCATGTAGACATCTAGAATACCGGGCCGTCGATTCAGATATAGTGTATAGGCATCTGCAGCTTCCAGATCTCGATCCAATTCAGTAAATGTTTCAGCCAGGGCGAAATAAGCTTTGTGGACGATATCCGAGTCTGGATAACTGGCTACCAGCAGGCGCAGGTAATCTAAAGCCTTCTGGTAATCACCTTTCTGGATAAAAACCTTGCCGAGCCCCAATAATGCCGCACTGCCTTCTTCAGGGGTTTGAGCTCGGGCAAGCGTATCTTCATAACTCGTTATTGCTGATTCCCAGTCCCCGTAAAAATAGTGAATATCGCCGGATATCGAACTTTCCAGCGGCGGAAGGATAGGTGTGGAAGTGGGGACAGGCGTATACAGTGCAAGGTCTTGTACTTCCGCTAATTCTGTTTCGACAGGATCTTCAGAAATAGCAGGGTTGGCTCGCCGGGTGGTTACCATATACCACCCCGCAATGGATATTGTTACGATCAAAATGATCAATGTAGATCTCTGATAGAATCGTCTTCTCATATTTTTAGGAGAGTAATGAAATTATATGGTCCATTCCCCATGGATAATTGCGGTCAGATACCATTGATCATTTTCTGGTACGAAAACCAGCCGCAAGCTACGCCAATCCATACCGCCATAACGGGGGTCGGTCCCGGGGAAATGATATTCAATCATAATACCATTTGGGAAGATTTCCTGGATATTGTTAATGGAGTTCCCTGAACTTACCTCGAGATTAAATCCTATCACACTCGACTTTAGATAATCCTGGTCATAAACGAATTGTTGATGATAATCGAAAAATGTTAAATCGATTGGCTTGCCTGTACCATCAAATTGTCCCCAGGTAATTGGTTCCAGAGAGCCTGTTAAGCTAGCAAGATCTGGAGGGCACACTATTTGGTTGTCAGGATTGAGGTTTTGATAAGGAGAAAAACGGAGGCAGGTTTCTGGATGGATAAATGGAAGCAATTGATCATATTGTTCGGTTTTTAACGACGCAAGAACTTGTTGGCCAAGGATGATCAGATCCTTGGGGAGAGTGCCGTGTTGTTCAGCTAAAAATCCCAGGTCTACCCAACCAACAGTATCCTGGTGACCGATAAACACCCAGGTAATATTACCTTGCTGATAGATATCCCCGGTCGGCAGGATGTCAGTTCCGTAGGAAGGGATCTGACCCACGACAAGGGAGTCAGCGGAGGGTTTTCCATGAACACTCAAATAAGAATCCTGAGCAATTCCAACCACTGAGTACCTATCGAAAAGCTCTTCAATCTCTAATGAAATTACCTGTGTTGGTTGGATTTCGACAGGCGTGATCGTGGGAGCAGGTTTCGGTACTTCCGAACAGCCAGACAGGATTGCACCCGGAAATAAAAAAAGTCCGATCAATATTAGTATCACTTTAGAGAGATTCTTATTGATTATGGTTTGCATAATACTCACAAATTTGGGTTAAGGGGCATTCAAGGCAGAGAGGTTGGCGGGCTTTGCAGATCTCACGACCCAGTTGGATGATGTTCAAATGAACGGGATAGTATGTTTCAGGTTCAAATTGCTCAGCCAGATATGTATGAGCTTTAGCGGCATTCATGTTCTCAGGCCGGATGCCCAGTCTCCCGGTGACCCGATAAACGTGGGTATCCACTGGAAAAGCCGGCATATCAAGAGAGAAAAGTAGTACGATTGCGGCGGTTTTTGGACCAACCCCTTTAAGCTTGTTCAACCAATCTGAGGCTTCCTGGCTTGACATTTCTTTCAGAAAATCCAGTTCAATCCGCCCTCTTTCTTTCGTGATCACTCTTAAGGCATTTTGAATCGCCGGGCCTTTTTGGTTGGCCAATCCCGCGGTTTTAATCAAAGGTAAGATCTGTTTTTCTTCAGCATCCCTGATCTCTTCCCAGGTAGGTAATCTTTCCAGGAGCGTATTATAAGCGATGTCCCGGTTAACATCGTTTGTGTTTTGGGAGAGGATAGTAGATACCAATTCCCCTACAGGAGATAGGTGAGGACGCCAGGTAGGCGGACCATATTTATCCACCAGGAGCTGGTGGATCTCAGCCGCAAACTGTTTTTTATTCATAGATTAGCTGTATTGTAATTGAAAACAGGGTTTTCCCAAACCAATTGGAATCTGGCATTGATTGCGATAATTAAATGTTGGTCCAAGATCGCTTAATGCTGGCAATTCCTCTGACGAGAGGAATTTTAATTGACGGAGCACCTCGATCATCACAGCCCCCAGGGCTCGTTTCCCAAGGTCTCCACTCGCAATTTTCAGAGTTATGCCTAATGCTGGAGATCCAGGAGCAATTGCATTTTCAAATAAACCAGCGGCCTGGTAGGCTTCAGCTCCTGCTTTGGAGATGATCTTCCCTTTCTTAAGTTCCATCAATCTGGTATCCAGTCTGCCGGGACCGGCTACAAAAAACGGATGATTGCTCATGGCTGATGTGATTTTCTGGCAGGCTTGAGTCCGGCTTTCCGGGAAACCATCCGGTTTTACTAGCCTGGCCCAGCCCAAGGCAGCATTGTAGAGGGGAACTGCGAAAGTCGGCACCGAACAGCCATCCCTTCCGAGTTGGACCTGGTCTGCGGCAAGGCCGCAAAAATCGCTGAAGGTTTCCAGTATTTGCTGCTGGACGGGATGATCAACCTCTGTATATCTCTCTTTGGGCACACCCATCAGCGCAGCTTGTCCTAACATCCCAGAATGTTTTCCCGAACAATTATGGTGGTTTTGGGTAGGTGATTTTCCCTGGTCTTTGAGTTTCGTTCGACTGGCTTTGTCAAATGGTTGGTGGGTGCAGCACAATAGATCATCCTCAGTGATACCAATTTTATTCTGCAGGCCGAATACTGTTTTTAAATGAGTGTCTGTGCTGGAATGTGAAGAGCAGGTTATGGCCAACTCTTCACCTGTCATATTAAACTTGGTTAATCCACCCATTTCAACCAATGGAATAGCCTGAAAAGGTTTTGATGATGAGCGCATGAAAGTCACAATGTTTGGATCCCCAGCCGAGGCAAATAGGTCACCATCGGCTGTCACAACTGCAACAGCGCCGTAATAGATGGATTCTACAACATCTCCACGAAGTATCTGAAAGAGAGGAATATAGCCCGGATTGGATATTTCAGGGTCTTTCATATTGGGTATCCTGAATAGGTTCATCCAGTTGGCGAATTTTTAGGGGATTTATTTTCCGTTCTCATCTATTCGGGGAAAGTAATTCCTTAAGTAGTATTCTGATAGACCATGTTGAAGTCTTTGGAGGAAGAAATCGCGATCTCTTTTCAAGAATTTGAAATCATCCAAGAATTTCTCCGCCTGGTTTTTTATATCCTCGGCTGATACCTTTCGATTGGCAAGCTTATCTATTCGCCGGTATATCTTCCGGAAAGTTTTCTTCAGCTCGCGGATATGATCCTGCGTTATGGGGCCTCCGCGTCCGCTGATCATCTCATAGTCCCGGAAGCGGGTTCTGAGCAATACGTCCAGGGTATCTATCCAAGTTGGCAGATGAGCTTTACCTAAAAATGGAGGACCCGTATCGACGACGGCGTCTCCGATAAACATAACCTTTTGGGAAGGAATAATAACCCAGCTGGAGCCAGGTCTTGGTCCGGGATGATGTTCAACCAGCACTTCTTCATCGGACCAATGGAATTGTATTTTTTCAGTGAAAGTGATGTCAGGGACCATCCACTGCATTCCTGATGTTTCAGGATATTTTTCCCACTGTGAGCCGCTTTCAGGAAACTGTCCCCGATAGATCGTATTCGGTTCTTGAAGTCCGGTGGCGGCATCTTTATGGGTAAGGATCGGGCAATCCAGGTTCTTGGCGCCAATGGTCCGGTCTGGATGGTCATCCAGGCAAACAGCCAATTTGTGGATCGTTCCCTGGCTGCGATTCAATAGTGTGGTCTTCCAGCGATGGCCATCTTCAGGTCGCAGCGGTGCATCTATGAAAATCATTCCCCGGGGCAGCAGGATTGCACCAATGGTCGGTCCTGGGTAACTATCTTCGTAATAAATCCCGGGTCTAATTTCGTGCATTTATTCTCCTCTAGGTTCTTTGACGATGTATGATCCTATCTTAGAGCGACGGGATCGTAAATGTGAATTTCGCGCCACCTTCGGGCAGGTTTTCCACCCATATCCGGCCTTTGTGGCCTTCAACAGCCAGTCTGCAAAAAGCCAATCCCAATCCTAATCCTTTTATTCGTTCATCCGGGTGAATGCGGGTGTATTTATCGAAAATCCGGTCAATACATTCAGGATCAACTCCTGGTCCTGAATCCTGGACCCAGAAGCGGATGGCTTGGCCTTCAATCTCGACTCCAATTTCAATATGTCCCTGGGAGGGAGTGAATTTGATGGCGTTCTGGAATAAATTGATCAAAACCCTCTCAAGCATATCCCTATCAGCATGAATTTGGGGAAGATCAGGGGGGATATTCAGCGATACGGTTTGTTTTTTTGCATCAGACTGGGTGATCAAAGCTTGTTTGGCATAGTGGATCAGATCGGCTGGTTTTACTTCTTCTAAATTAGTAATGGCTCGTCCACTTTCCAGTTTATTGATATCAAGCAGTGATTTAGTCAGGCGTTGGATCCGTACAGTGGAGCGATTGGCGATATCAAACAGGTCCTGGATCTCTTGATCTTTTGCGCCTGGTAGAGATGCCTGGATTACATCCAGGCTTGAGATCACGTTGGATAATGGAGATCTCAGGTCATGGAAGATCATGGATGTCAGGTCTTCCCGCAATTGATCCAGTTTTTTCCTTTCTGAGATATCCCGTAAGATCCACTGCAATCTGCAAATATTGGCTATCTGGATCTGGTAAACATTGACGTGGATTGGAATGTCATCAGTGTTTTTGGTTTTCAGGTTGGATTCATAAGAGCAAGATGCTTCTTCCTCAAGCTTCGAAAAATCTTCACCTACGATTTCCCAGTCAATGTCATGAATTTCGCTGATGGATAATTCTCTGATTTCTTTTTCAGTGTATTGACTGGTTTCCAGCGTGCGGTTGTTCGTTTCAATTACCTTGCCCTGCAAATCGGTAATGATAATGGGGTCAATGCTGTTTTCAAACAGATCGTGGTAGCGGCTGTTTGTGATCTGAATGTCTTCATATAACTGGGCGTTTCTGATGGACGACCCGGCCAGGCTTCCAATACCGGATAATACCTGGAGAGCGTCTGTCTGAAAATGGCCAGAGATGGGATTCATAGCTTCCAGCACGCCGAGGATTTTCCCGGGAATGAATATCGGTGCGGCAACGATCGCAGAGGGAGATATCTCCGGGAAGAGCTGATTTGTTTGTGAAAAGCGGGGATCGGCTTTTGTGTCCGGGATAATCTCCCCTTCACCGTTTTCTGCAACCCATCCGGCAAATCCCTCACCAATTCTGATTTTTCTTCCAACCAATGATGAACGGAGATCAATGGTGTCGTGGATGGCAGCCTTATATACAAGATTGCCTTCAACTTTATCAATAAGAGACAGGGTGACGACTTCAACCTCGAGAGCAGTTTGAATTTCCTTGAGAATATTTTCCAGAACGGTATCCAGTTTCAAAGTTGATGACATAGCTGTCGCACTGTTTGCCAGTGCTGTCATAACTCTCGCACGCCGTTCACTTTCGCCATAAAGCTGCGCATTGAGGATCGCGATCCCAGCTTGATCCGCGATGGCATAGACCAGGGGCAGTTGATACTTTTGAAGGTAATTGGGTTGTGGATGGGCCAATGTGATCACACCCATTAAATCATTCCGGGCCATGATCGGCACGGCGACAACTGATTTTGCGCCGGTGACTTTATCATCAGGCCGACGAAGCCAGCGTTCATCCTGGCTGGTATCAGGAATATTCACTGCATCCCGGTTTTTAACTACCCAACCTGCCAAGCCTTCTTCCAGGGTTTCCCTCAGCCGTTCAGTAGTATGGGTAAGAACCTGGCCGTTCACAATCATGGCAGATTCGAGGGGATGTTCATTTTCGTCCAGGACGATAATACTACCGCTGGTGGCTCCAATTGTTTTCAAGGAAAGGGATAAAACCCGCTCGAGAACAGTGGATAGATCAAGGGTGGTTGCAATTTCGTGGCTGATGCGATAAAGCAGCTCCAGCGAAGCGTTTTGCGTTCTATTTTTCAGATCGTTACCGTTTTTATTATTTGTTTTCATACAAGGAATCCTACTAGCATTATTCTAACTCAAATCCTGGAAAAGGTTTTGAGAATTGATCAAACTACTGATTAAAACCCTCAAAAACCCCAAAATGGGTTTGAGAGGACCCAAAAACGTTCTCATGCTTATTAAAATTGATTAATTCCCTCTTTGGGGACGAAATTACTCTCAGTTTTGTATGTCTATAGAAAAAACAAATCCCGCTGTTAATAGTACTCAATGAGTAAAAGACCTACGCCGAGGGCGTTACTAGTTTTAAAAATTGTTTTGGCTAAAAGATTTCGGAAGATAAAGTTTCTATGGGGGAATAGTTGGGAGCTGTAAAAGCAGGTCTTCAACTGTCAGTTTGAGATTGGCACTTTTTTGCAGCAGGCCATGGGCACGTTGAAATAGTTTAACGGCTGATTTTGCATCTTGGAGATCGATAGAGCTTATTATGTCCTGGATCTCACGTTCACGATCGATGTTGCGGATGGGGGTGTCTGATTTTCCTATTTGCAGCAGAATATCATGCCAAATTGAGCTCCATGTGTTTAGCATTTCCTGGACCATGGCTGGATCCTTGACAAGTTGATTTGCATAGGCAAATCTGGCAACGGAGTCCCCCGTGAGGATTTCAAAGTGTTGGTCCAGGAGAGTGTTTCTCACCTCGAGGGTTTCTGGAACCTGATGATATGCCCGGGCAAGTTCTGGTTTTCCGGCAGATATGTGAGCCAGGAAATCAGCCTGGTCTGCTGGGATCTGATATAAATTTTCCAATCCCTGCCGAGTTGTTTGAATTGGTACGGGATTGAGTTTGATCTCTTCGCAGCGTGAAGCAACTGTTTCAAATAGGGAGCTAGCGGAAACGGCAGTGAGGATCAGGATAACGGACCCAGGTGGTTCTTCCAACGTTTTTAAAATCGAATTCTGAGAATTCCTGTTCGCTAATTCAAAATCGATCAATAAGCCGAACCGTCTGGATGCTTCATAAGGAGAGAGGGATAACTTCCGGACCATTTCTCTGATCTGGTCGATTTTGATCTGTTTGCTACCATCTTCAACACTGATAGGAAAGAGGTCCGGATGTTCCAGCCGCTGCAGCCTGGTGCAGGTTGGGCATTCCAAGCAGGGAATCCCGGGACCTTTGGAATTCGGACAGCAAATAGCCTGAATAAAACGGATTGCCAGGTTCTTCTTTCCGATCCCGCTTGGCCCGGTGATTAAATACGCATGGCGCAGCGTGTTATTTTCTATGTGTCCCTGCAGTAATTGGACCGCCCATTCGTGTCCGATCATATCCCATGTCATGGATGAATTTTACTTCGGGGGAGATATTTACGCAATGTTGTTGACATGCATCTGGCAACCCATTAGAATGAGCCCAGTATGGATATCCTGAAATCACTTAATAGCCAACAAATAAAAGCAGTAACTTCTCCTCCTGGCGCCATTCTTGTTCTGGCTGGACCAGGTTCTGGAAAAACCCGGGTGTTAACACACCGCGCTGCCTATCTAATTGATGAATTGAAGATCCAACCTTATCATATGCTGGCTGTAACTTTTACAAATAAAGCAGCATCAGCAATGGGAGACAGGATCGAAGATTTATTGGGCCAATACGCTGCGGGAATAACCCTGGGCACCTTCCATTCAACCTGTGCCAGGTACCTGCGCATGGAAGCTGAGTATTTACAAGTAAATCAAAATTACGTGATATTTGATGCGGATGATCAGCTACGGGTAGTAAAACAAATTTTTAAAGACTTGAAAATCAATGGGGACGATAAAAATAATAAAGCTAACAATAGCCCTTACAGACTTGAATATAGACCCCAAGCAATCCTTGCTGAAATTTCTAAAGCGAAAAACAATCTGCGTTTACCAGGCGATTTGTCCAAAGAAACACCCCTTGATCAGGTAGTCCTAAAAGTTTACCTGGCATATCAGAAGATTCTCTTAAACAGTAATGCATTTGACTTCGATGATCTGCTGCTCCAATTCGCATTATTGTTGAGAGATAATGAAAAGATCCGGGAAAAATATAGCCGCCGCTATCAACATATCCTTGTTGATGAATTCCAGGATACTAATATGACGCAATATACTTTGCTGAAACATTTGGCATCCTACCATGGGAACTTATTTGTAGTTGGTGACCCTGATCAGTCGATCTACCGTTGGAGAGGTGCAGACTACCGAAATATTAATCGCTTTGAAAAAGATTATCCGGATGCTGAGGTAATTTTACTTGAACAGAATTACCGTTCAACCCAGAATATTCTGGATGCGGCAATGGCAATCATTGATAAGAATACAAACCGGACACCGAAAAAATTATTCACAGATCGAGGTTCGGGAGAAAAGATACTGATCAGGGAAGCGGCTGATGATCGTGAACAGGCAAATTTTGTTGTTAATATTGTCCGTCAACAAACCAGGGAGAAGAAAACATCTCCAGCTGATTTTGCTGTCATGTATAGGACAAATGCCCAATCGCGAATATTGGAAGAAGCTTTTATCTCCGCTGGTCTTCCCCATAAATTAATTGGTGCCCAACGTTTTTATGGGCGGAGGGAAGTGAAAGATATCATTGCCTACTTGCGGCTGGTGGTTAATCCTAGTGATGTTTTCAGTTTAAGGCGTGTGATTAATACACCCAGGCGAAAGATTGGAAATAAAACATTGGAAGCCCTGCTCAATCTTGCGACACAGTTGGATATATCGGCTGGGGAACTATTGTTAAGACTTGGCAAGGAGGATCCCAAAGAATTGGATTCTTTTTCTCGAGCCGCTGGTAAGAATCTTGCGGGATTCGGTGCGAAACTTCTCAGATGGCGGGAAAGATATGAAACCCTGCCACCGGTAGAAATTGTCCATCAAATTATCGATAATATTGAATACAGGGATTTTCTTGAGAATGGTACAAAAGAAGGTTTTGAGCGTTGGGATAATGTTATCGAACTTGAACGGCTTGCTGCTGAGTATCATTCTGTCGGACTCCATGAATTTCTGGAAAATGTTGCCCTGGTCTCCGATCAGGACACGATAGACCCGACTCAAGAAACTACAACATTATTGACTTTGCACGCCGCAAAAGGATTGGAATTCAAGCAGGTTTTGATCATTGGTGTGAATGAAAAAATCCTTCCCCATCAACGATCATTTGAGGACGAGGAAGATATGGAGGAGGAACGTCGGCTATTTTATGTTGGCATTACCAGAGCCAAAGACCGTCTGATACTTTTTCACTCCCTGGGCCGCCTCACATATGAAGGTTTTGAATCCCTGGATGCCTCCCGCTATTATGAGGATATTCCTTCGAATCTAAGGGAGGATTACACCGGTACTTTTTCGAGGGGAAGAAGTGCCAAGCCAGCTATGACCTATTCCTCCTGGAAAGAAATGAAAAGTGAGAATAAAAGGCCAGTGGCCCAGGAACGCCAGTACAATCCCGGAGATAAAGTACTTCATCCGAAATTTGGAGAAGGCCTGGTGATTAATAGCGAATTGCGGGAAGACGATGAGATCGTTACAGTCATTTTCGAAGGACTAGACAAGGGCAATCAAAAAAGGATGGTCATTGCTTCTCTGGCAGATATGAAAAAGATCAGCTGATCGTAAATGGTAAAATACAATTAGTTCTCCCATCATCTGGCAAAGAGGGAAACCTGTTATGGCCGTAATTGAAAAAGGCTCATTTGAAGTGATCAGCCGCAGCCCAACACAAACCCGACGGGTTGGCATGCGATTGGGCGAGCTGCTGCTTCCAGGTGATGTGATCTGCCTGGAAGGAAATCTCGGGGCTGGTAAAACAACGCTCGCGCAAGGGATAGCATCAGGTTGGGGGTCTTATGACTCTGTAACCAGCCCATCTTATGTGCTTGTCAATGTCTACCGTCGGCTGGATCAAAATCAACTTTTCCACTTGGACGCTTACCGTTTATCTGGGCCGGCTGAAGCTATCGATTTGGACCTGGATGCAATGCTAGGCCAGGGTCCGCTGCTGGTAGAGTGGGCTAATCGAATTCAAGAAGCTCTACCGGATGAGTATTTATGGATCAAGATGAGATTGATCAATGAGGAACAGAGAGATTTTATCGTCAATGCTAAAGGTGCAAGGCATAAAGATATCCTGAACCGGTTCAGGGGAGATATTTACGGAGCTTAGATGTTACTTGGTATAGATACATCAACTCAATCTGTTGGAATCGCGATCTATGATGGCCATCAGATCCTATGTGAAGAGAGCTGGATATCCCGCCGATATCATACTGTGGAACTGGCCGGGGCTGTGGATGCCAATCTGAAAAGAGCCGGATTGAACCCCAAAGATCTGGATGTGCTCGCTGTCGCGACAGGACCAGGATCATTCACTGGCTTGCGGATTGGAATGGCACTGGTTAAAGGTCTTGCTTATACTCATCAACTACCTGTGATCGGAATCCCGACACTGGATATTACTGTCCAGGCGATACCAACTTGCGATAAACGTTTAGCAGCAGTCCTGCAAGCTGGCCGCAGCCGGTTGGCAGTGGGTTGGTATCAGGCGGACGATGACCAATGGTCCTCCGAGGACCTCGTTGAGAATCTCTCCTTTGATGAATTGCTTGAAAAGATAAACCAGCCCTGTATTCTGACAGGTGAGTTAACCAAAGAGATCCGCGAGGTCGCTGCAGAACATGAACTCATCAGCGCAGCTGACCCAACCTTATCCATGCGCAGCCCGAAATACTTGGCGAAATTGGCCTGGGAGAGATGGCAGGCTGGTGATGTTGATGATGTTTTGACGTTGAAACCTTTTTATCTGCATAAAGGTGACCCGATCCCGGGATAGCCTTTTTCTTTCCAAGGAGTGAACGATTTAATGAACCAGGATCTGGAGCTGAAAAAAATAGCAGAAGCTGTTGCTGTGTGCAAAAAATGTGATCTATCCTACTCCCGCGAAAAAGGGGTGCCTGGTGAAGGGCCAGCCGACGCTGATATCATGTTTATTGGTGAAGGTCCCGGCTTTCATGAGAATATGCAGGGAAGGCCATTTGTCGGAGCTGCAGGAGACTTGTTTGTAGAACTGCTGGATGCTATTGGAATGAAAAGGGAACAGGTGTTTATCACCAATGTTGTTAAATGCCGCCCGCCAGGAAATCGCGATCCCCAACCAGAAGAATTGGCAGCATGCAATCCTTATCTGGAGAAACAGATCCAGATCATTAATCCAAAAGTAATTGTTACCCTTGGCCGTTTTTCCATGGCGCGGTTCATACCACAGGCCAAGATTAGCGAGATCCATGGGCAGCCGGTCAAAATGAAGGGAATGTTGATAGTGCCCTTTTTCCATCCGGCCGCTGCTCTTCATAGGCCTTCACTGCGGCCTACCATGGAAGCGGACTTTGCCAAATTGCCTGACCTGATTAATAATGCTCAAAAGGCGCCAGTATATCAACCAACAGAAATAATTGAAAATAATGACAGAGCTGAACAGCTAAGTTTGTTTTGATCAATCGTAAATATATGGAACATAAAAAATTATGAAGAATAATAAACTTTATCAAAAATTGAACGACCGCTCAGCCCATGTAGTGATTCTGGGGTTGGGCTATGTGGGTCTACCCCTGGCAACGGTGCTGGCTGATGCTGGCTATCGTGTGACCGGTGTGGACCTGGACGAAGAAAAAGTCAAACTGATCAATCAAGGCATCAGTTACATTGATGATGTCGAAACCAGTTTGGTCAAAAAACTTGTTGATGGAAATAAACTTCAGGCTACTTCTGATTTCTCCGTTGTCTCTGAAGCGGATGCAGTGAGTATCTGTGTGCCAACGCCGCTCCGGAAGACCAGAGATCCAGATATGTCATACATTGTGGCTGTTTCTGAATCGATCGTTGAGTATGTGCACCCCGATATGGTGGTTGTGCTGGAATCTACTACCTATCCTGGAACGACCAGGGAATTATTATTGCCTATGCTGATCGAGAAAAGCGGATTAGAAGTTGGTAAAAACTTCTTCCTGGCTTTTTCTCCTGAGCGAGTGGATCCGGGACGAGAGGATTGGACCACAATCAATACACCAAAAGTAGTGGGAGGGATCACTGCTGCTTGTACTGAAATGGCAGCTGTCTATTATGAAGCGGCCATGGAGAATGTGGTTCGGGTTACTACTACGGAAGTAGCGGAGATGACCAAGCTGCTGGAGAATACTTTCCGGATGGTGAATATCGGATTAGTTAACGAAATGGCGATCATGTGTGATCGGATGGGAATTAATGTCTGGGAAGTAATTGATGCTGCAGCGACCAAACCGTTTGGTTTTATGAAATTCACACCCGGGCCTGGATTGGGCGGCCATTGTATTCCGATCGATCCTTTGTTCCTGTCATGGAAATTGAAATCATTGAACTATACGGCCAGGTTCATCGATCTCGCTTCTGAAATTAATATCGGAATGCCCCGCTATGTAGTAGGTAAGGTCCAGGAAGCGCTGAACAAGCAGCATAAGGCTATTAATGACAGTAAAGTCCTGGTATTGGGAGCAGCCTATAAACCGGATATCGATGATGTCCGGGAATCTCCTGCGCTGGATGTGATCGGATTGCTGGAGCAAAGCGGTGCGGATGTTTCTTATCATGATCCTTTTATCCCGGAACTGCACCATGAAAACGTTGACCTCTCCAGTGTCCCGGACCTGATGAAGGCCGTAGAGAATGTTGATTGTGTTGTGATCATCACCAATCACAGTCAGTATGATTATGAGGCTATCTATAAAAAAGCTAAATGTGTAATGGATGCCCGTAATGCATTGGGCAAGATCGCTGGGGATGATCCTAAAGTGATTGGTTTATAGGTTTACGGGATAGGAAAATATTATGAAAAGATATCTGGTGACAGGAGCTGCTGGATTTATTGCGTCTGTCGTTTCTCAAAAACTACTTGAAAGTGGTGCAGAAGTCGTCGGCATTGATAATATGAATCATGCCTATGATGTTCGCATGAAAGAATATCGTCTGGATAAGTTAATGAAAAATCCAGATTTCAAGTTTCTTAAATTGGATGTCAGTGACCGATCCATCTTGGAAAATGACCAGTTAAAAGGGCAGGATTTTTCTGCAGTGATCAATCTTGCAGCTCGAGCAGGTGTGCGGGATAGCCTGGAAGATCCTTGGGTCTACTTGGAGACTAATGCGACTGGAACTTTAAACTTGTTGGAACTCTGCAAGCGTGAAGGCATCGGGAAGTTTTTGCTTGCATCAACATCCAGTATTTATGGTCAAGAAGCTCCCATGCCTACACCTGAGACAGCTCCCAGTAATAAACCACTGCAAGCATATGCTGCATCAAAAGGAGCTGCTGAAGTGATGGCTCACGCTTACCATTATCTATTTGGTATCGATGTTTCAATTGTGCGTTATTTTACGGTCTATGGTCCTGCGGGCAGGCCAGATATGGTAATGTTCCGTTTCGCTAAATGGATAGCTGAGGATATGCCAGTCAATTTGAATGGTTCAGGAGAACAATCCCGAGGCTTTACATATGTTGAAGATATTGCACGGGGAACGATTGCAGCATTGGAGCCAGTTGGCTATGAGATTTTTAACCTTGGTGGGCACGAAGTAATCACAATTAATGAATTGATTTCAACCCTTGAGGCGATCATTGGTAAAAAGGCTAATGTTATTCACCATCCCCAGCATCCGGCAGACATGATGACTTCTCATGCTGATGTGAGTAAAGCGAAGGAATTCTTAGGCTGGGATCCGCGAGTTTCATTGAATGAGGGTATCGAAAAAACTGTCCAGTGGTATTTAGATGAACAATCCTGGGCGAAGGATATCGAGACCGATTAAACATCAGTGAATACTATGGAAAGCGTTGCTTCATTTAACCAAAAAGATCACATAGGATTTTTGGACTTGGCCAGGGGTTTTTTAGCATTCTGGGTGTATTATGCACACCTAAAAATGGCGTCGATAGGAAAGGATGTGATTTGGGGATCACCAGCCCTAGCTGTTGACGGATTTATGCTGTTATCAGGTTTTTTGATGGCGTATCACTGGGTTCTCCGCGAAGATAGTTTCCAGTCATTTTGACAGCAGACCAAAGACTTTTATATTCGCCGATTTTTCAGGATAGTCCCGCTTTATTATTTTATACTGACTGTGGTTTTTATCTGGCAGGAAAAATTCATTTTTGTCAAAGAAGTTGTAAACACGATAATCCCGCCTGCCTGGGGAGGGGCGGTACTGGCACTGGACAGTCCGGATTTTCAGCCGTTGTCTTTCTGGAATCTTTTTTCCCATTACAATTTCACTTTTGGTTTTATCCCAAAATTGGTAAACAGTAACATGCTCCCGGACTGGAGTATTGGCTTGGAAATGCAGTTTTATTTGCTCTTTCCTATCCTGGTATTGATCATTGCGAGGTTAGGATCAGCCGCAACTACCTTTTTTGTATTTCTGTCAACGATTGCTACAGCCAAATTTGTGGGCCTATACGACCACGCAGGCCTGATCGCACGTTTCCCTCAACCTTCATTCATCCTGTTTAAGTTGAATATCTTCCTGGCAGGAATAGCGATTGCCTATGCATATTTAGCGAAAGAGAATAAGAAAAAGGTTTACTGTCTTTATTTAACGCCAAAATCAACATTTTCATCATAGTTGCTTTGATCATTTTGCTGTTATTCTTTGATGAAAGGTCTAGCGATATATTTTCACGTATGGGCAAAGGGAAAATTTCGAAATTCCTGGGAGATACTTCCTATGGCCTGTACCTTATGCATTTACCGGTAATGTATCCAATTTTGTACATACTGTTCAGACAAGATTGGTTTAACAGCTTACCGATCTAACCTCGATTGCTGGTAGCGATGCTTATTATCGGCCCTGTAGTATATGGATTAGCTTATCTGGTGAACAAATTCATAGAACTACCTGGTATCAGACTGGGGAAGCGAATAGCTGCCACGACCCTGCCTGAAGGACAATAAACCGAGAAGATTTAAGATGAATGCGGGGAGGGGTGGATAGCCGTTTGCGATCCCATCAGGTATTAAAACAAGCAGCAACCTGGTTATCAGAACCAGGCTGTTTTTTATTGGCACCTTTACTAGCAGATAGAAACCGTAGTATTATTCAGGTTCTGAATTATAGAAAATGGGAATCTGTTAGAGAAATGAACAAAGTTGGATTAGCTAATTTAGATTTCCATGTACGTTAAAAAAGAAAACCGCCAAATCGCGTCGGCCCACTAACGTCTGGGAAGACCAAATGTTTTTTGATCAATTTGCTGGCTTTTCTCGCCAGATCCAGATTTTGGCAGACACATATCAATCTCTGGAAGAACAGATCTTGCAGGTGGAGAGAGAGCTCCAGCTCAGTGGGCTGAACAGCCTTGGAAATTCAAAAAGGTATAGTTTTTCAAATGATCTTTTTTTTGACACACCTTACCATTTGACGTATGAAGGTGTAGAAATGAGGACCAGATACCTTCTAGAAGACCTGATTAAAGCAGGAATAATTGAAAAGGATTAGGTTTCGATTTCACTTGACACAAGAGAGAAACATTTTATAATTCAATTACTGAATTATAAAATGTTTCTCTAATTTATTTTATATGGATTCGGGAAAATACGTTTTAGATCTGCACGTAAGTGAGGAAGGCAAAACCACCATAGCGGGTGAGACCGCCAACATCGGGAAGTGTGTAGTGGACTTTAATCAGTTCCTTGGCCTGGTGGGCTTCTTCTGGATTAATCGGCTCATTATATGTTTGATTGTTCCAAACCCAGGAGATCTCAGTTCTATCGATCCCCTCTCCAGAACTCAGCATGGCGGCTGTTGGAATACCAGGAACGTGGCTGAAAATTTTATGAATTGGCGGATTATCGTCGAAAATTATATGTTTAAAACCTTTAGCTTTGGCTTCTATCAACCGCTGGGCGTGGTTGACATGACAATCGAAAAAGATCATTGCCTTGTCTGGATCAAAGGAAGGGAAAGAATATGACTGCCAATCCTGCTGAAAGAACTGAACATCAAGATCCGGATATTCCAGTTTCTTAAGGCTGATATCGAAACCATATTTATCAGCTTTCGGGCAGGCTTGTGCCAATAACCAGGTTGTATGGCCTTTCCAGACGCCGCTTTCGACGATCACTTCTGGATCAAGAATTCTGGAAATATAGTAAAGCCAGAAAGCATTGTGAAAGCCACTGCCATGGGTATTGTCTGTGAGTTCTCGTGATGTATAAGTACTAAAGAAATCCTTGACGATATCCTCCGAGGTGGAATTAGTGAAGGATGGAATGTAGCCACCGGTCCGAAAACCATCGGCGACAGCTGCTAATTCCCTGATCAGTTGATCTTTATATTGTTGATCAACCATATAGGAAAAAACAGGGTCGTGAACAAACTTCATTTTAGTTCCAAGCTTTTCTTTTTTGGGAGGGATGTTTTTTATAAGGTGGACCTGAATTCCCAGGATGTTCTTCAAAAAGGATTTGAGCAGTTCTTTTATTTTAGTTTTCATAGTATTATTTCTCGGTATGATGGATTTCGTTTGGACAGGTAATTCCAATATTGATATTATTGCAAAATTTTCTCCGGTTCAATTTTACCAGTACATTATCTTAGATAGTAGATAAAGTGGTCAACTGGAATAAGGTAATAGGAAAATCATGGAAAATAAACAAGCAGAAATTAAAAAGATCATTATCGATCCACAGGACACTAATAAAAAGGTCATTAATTGGAAAGAACTCTTCCAGTATAAAGATCTTTTCTTTTTCCTGGTCTGGCGTGACATAAAGACCAGATATGCCCAATCGGTTCTCGGCGTGGGTTGGGCAATAATTCAGCCTGTATTTTCAATGATCGTATTCACAATAGTATTTGGCAATCTTGCGAAAGTTAACTCCGAGGGTGTGCCTTATGCCATTTTCAGCTATACAGCGCTGGTCCCATGGACTTTCTTTTCTTCATCTTTAACCAGCGCCAGCGGTAGTTTGATAAGCTCAAAGAACTTGATCACCAAGGTTTATTTTCCCCGGTTGGTAATCCCGATAGCTCCTGTATTAGGAAAATTGGTGGATTTCGGGATCTCTTTCTTGATCCTGCTGGGTTTGATGGTCTGGTTCGATGTTAAACCTACTATCTGGGCTCTGATGGTTCCTGTATTTATCATCTTGATGATGTTAACTGCAGCCGGTATTGGGATGTGGCTTACTGCGTTATCCATTCAATACCGGGATATCCGGTACGGAGCCGATTTTTTCATCCAGCTGTTGATGTATGCCTCACCGGTAATCTATGCGACCAGCATCATACCTGAGAAATACCAAATCCTCTATGCCCTTAACCCAATGGTTGGCGTGATTGAAGGTTTTCGGGCTGCCTTGTTGGGGACCCGGACTATGCCATGGGAATTCCTCGGTGTCGGGGCCTTGATGGCGATTGCTTTTTTCCTGAGCGGCGCCCTATATTTCAGGTCCATGGAGCGGTATTTTGCTGATGTTGCCTGATCCTGTGTTTAACTAAGAACTCAATTATCAAGAGAAAAAATATGTCTATTAATGCGATCAAAGTTGAGAATTTATCTAAAAGATACCGGATCGGGTCTGAAAAACAAGCCCGCGACACATTGGCTGAAGTAATATCAGACTGGGTTATGCGTCCGATCAGGAACTTCCAGCGGCTCCGGAATTTGACTAAATTTGAGGCCCAAGAGCTTGAAAAGATGGAAGCCGAGGATATCATCTGGGCCTTGAGGGATGTTTCGTTTGAGATTAAACCCGGAGAGGTCATTGGAGTAATTGGTAAAAATGGCGCGGGAAAGAGCACATTATTAAAAATCCTGAGCCGAATCACTTATCCAACCCATGGGAGTGTTCAACTTAGAGGCCGGGTGTCCAGCTTACTAGAAGTCGGTACCGGTTTCCATCCAGAATTGACTGGACGTGATAATGTATTCCTGAACGGGACTATTCTGGGAATGACCAAGGTTGAGATTGATAGGAAATTTGATGAAATTGTCGACTTTTCAGGAATTAGCAAGTTTATTGACACACCAGTGAAGTTCTATTCAAGTGGTATGGGAGTGAGATTGGCATTTTCTGTTGCTGCCCATCTGGAACCGGAAATTCTGTTGATTGATGAGGTCTTATCAGTCGGCGATGCAGCTTTCCAAAAGAAATCTCTAGGGAAGATGGAAGAAGTCTCCCAAGCGGGCAGGACAGTCTTATTCGTCAGTCACAATATGGGCGCGGTCCGTTCTCTTTGTTCGAGGGGCCTGCTGTTGGAATCCGGAGCTTTGACCATGGATGATGATGTTGATACCGTGATCAACCAATATCTATCCAGCAAGGATGTGTCTTCTATGGGGCGGCTGAATTGGTCAGAAGCAGATGCTCCCCAAGACAAGGAATTGATTCTTTACGGTATAGAGATGGTATCTGAATCCGGTGAAGTAAAAACATCTTTCCAGATCGATGAGGGTTTTGAGATCAGGATCCATTACCAGATCGTTGAAGAGGTCCGGAATCTCCGTTTATACCTCCGATTTAAGACCACCATGAGTGAGACGGTTTTTGCTACTTATGAAGACGCCCAGATCCAGCAGGGATTCAACCGCAAACCTGGCCACTATACAGCTGTAGCGAAAATACCACCCAATGTCCTCAATAATCTAACTTACAGGATTTATATTGGATTTGATTCCCCAGGAAATAAGGTACTTATTCCTGGTAAGGAATATCTTGAGGTAGATATTATTGATACCTCGGATGGGTACCGATATGTTCCTGGGGCATTTGATGGACCGATACGGCCGATTATTGAATGGCAGGTAGATGAAAGTGATGGGAATGGTTAGGAAAGCTGAAATCATGAATATCATTTTTTTTACGAAAGGCCAACGCGGCAGCACCTGTTTAGCCTATATCCTAACGAAAGGCTATAGTGTTGGGGCTGTAATAGGGGTTGGTCAGGAGGATGAAATCGACCAGCTTGCAGAGCAGTATGGTTTTCCCATTCTCATGCTGGAAAAAATAAACTCTCCTGAATCTATATCGCATTTGAAACAACTGGATCCGGACTTATTTGTTCTGTGTGGTTTTAATAAGATTCTGAAGACCCCTGTGATCGAGATCCCACCGCTGGGAACGATTAACCTCCATGGTGGGAAGTTACCGGAATACCGAGGTGCTGCACCAATCAATTGGCAAATCATTAATGGTGAAACCAGCGGCGGTTGTTCGATCATCTATGTGGATGAGGGGATAGACACAGGTGATATTATCGTTCAGGAACGCTATCCCATAAAAGCTGATGATACCCATGCCAGTATTCTTGACAAGACCTTGGAAATTTTTCCAAGACTGCTGCTCCAGACTCTGGAGCAGGTCGAGAACGGGACTGTCCAGGTGCAAAAACAGGATCCCTTGGCGGGTGGTTATTTCAGCCGCCGTTATCCAAGGGACAGCAGGATAGATTGGACCGAAATGACAGATGTTAAGGTTCACAACCTGGTGCGCGGTATGAATGGTCCCTACCCGGCTGCTTTCACTTTCCGGGGTGAAACAAAAGTGGAAATTGATCGGACTGGGTTACTGGAGGAAACGATCATTGGTAGTCCTGGCAGTGTGCCGCAGAAACGTGGCAGCCAGGTGGTCGTGTTAGCCAAGAATAGGGGACTGGCGATCTTAGAAATTACAGTTAATGGAGAAAAAATGGATCCCACGGCCTTTTTTAAGATCGGGGATGATTTAGGGAATGATTATAATAAGGAAGGATGAAAATGAGTAAAGTACTGATCACTGGTGGAGCAGGTTTTATCGGTTCATATGTTTCTAGGAAATTACTGGATATGGGTCACGAAGTTGTGGCTTATGATGCTTTTGTGCATTATATATCGCCCATTAAAAGCGTTCTGAAAGATTATTTCGAGCTGCGATTCAAAGGCATAACGGACCAGATCGATTTTCGCCGGGGTGATACGCGCGATAAGGCCCATCTCAGGCGGGTGATCCTGGAGACCCGGCCAGATAGGATCCTTCATTTGGCAGCACTTCCTATTGCTGATCTATCCAACCGCCATTCCGAGGAAGCTCTCACCAGTATATTGGAAGGAGCAGTCAATGTCCTGGAAGTGATCCGGGATGTTGATTTTGTGGACCGATTTGTTTATATTTCTTCCTCGATGATCTATGGCGATTTTGAAGAAATTCCCGCTCCAGAAGACCATCCCAAACGCCCGAAGGATATTTATGGGGGAACAAAATATGCTGGTGAGGTTATGACGGAAACCTACAGCCGCCGCTATGGCATCCCCTACAGCATTATTCGCCCATCAGCAGTTTACGGTCCATATGATGTCAACCGCCGGGTGAGCCAGATATTTGTTGAAAATGCCCTGCTTAGAAAACCGATCACCCTCTATGGGGGCGGGCATCAGGCACTCGATTTTACATTTGTGGAAGATACCGCTGATGGCATTATCAAAGTCATGTTCAATGACAAGGCTGTGGATAATGCATTTAATATCACTTACGGCCATGGTTATACCCTGCGAGAATTTGCAGGTATTCTGAAAGAACACATTCCCACTCTGGAAGTGAATGTTGTAGAAGAGGAAGATGTATTCCGGCCTAAGCGGGGAGCATTATCGATAGAAAAAGCAAAAAAACTGGTTGGCTATGATCCCCAGGTGTCTCTAGAAGAAGGCATAAAAAAGTACCTGGATGTTTACCAGGATCTGCCAGTATTTGAAGGAAAATAAGACCAATATTTATAAATTTAGGAGCGATCATGCGAAAAATTCCCTTATGTATTCCTTATACAGGTCAGGAGGAGAAAGACGCTGTATGTGAGGTAATTGATTCCGGCTGGTATGCTCATGGTCCCAAGAATCATGAGTTTGAGGAGGGGTTTGCAAAATACCTTGGTGTAAAACATGCTTTTACAATGAATTCCTGCACCTCAGCACTTCACCTGGCTGTGGAAGGGTTGGGAATCACCGGTGAGGTAATACTCCCGAGTTTTACATTTGTCGCTTCCGCAAATGCTGTGATTACTGGAGGGGCAAAGCCAGTATTTGTGGATATTTGCGATGATACATGCAATATCGATCCGGAATCAGTAGAAAGGATGATCACTCCCCAAACTCAAGCGATCATGCCGGTCCATTATGGGGGCCAGAGTGCTGATATGACCGCAATCATGGAAATTGCCAAAAAATATGATTTGACTGTGATCGAAGATTCTGCCGAGACCATAGGCGGTACCCATAACGGACGGTTGACCGGAACTTTCGATATTGGCTGTTTCTCCTTTTACCCTACAAAGAATCTCACGACCGGGGAAGGGGGAATGTTAACTACAAATGACGATCAGCTGGCGTTCAAGGTAAAAGCCCTTCTGGCTCACGGGATCGATAAGTCAACTTATGAGCGGGAGGATAAAGAAAAAGCCTGGTATAGGTCCGCCAGCCGGATTGGGTACAACTTCAGGATGAGTAATATTCTGGCGGCGATCGGCGTGGAACAGCTAAAAAAACTGCCTGAGATGAATCGCATGCGGCGGGATCTGGCTGCTCGGCTTACTGAAGCCCTGGCTGAGATCCCGGAAGTCCTGGCACCTGTGGAACGTCCTGAAAATAAACATGTCTATCAAATGTATACAGTGCGTGTCAAAGAAGGGTTGGATAGGGATGAATTTGTTAGAAATTTGAACAAGAAAGGCATCGGTGCATCGATCCATTTCTTCCCCCCGGTTCACCATATGCCGCCATACTCAGGGGAGGAATTCAAGCGGGATGATTTGCCAGTTACGGAAGAAATCATCCGGGAGATCGTCACCTTACCGATGTATCCCCAGATGGCCGCGGACGACCTGGCATATATGATTGATTCCATCCAGGATACTGTTTCCGAGCTGAGGTAAAAATGCACGTTCTACATATCAATGCCACCTCCCATACAGGCGGCGCTGCCAGAGCCATGAGGCGCCTGCATTCAGCATTGGTAGAAAAAGGACATCAATCCCAATTCCTGGTTGGAAGATCCATCGCTCCAGAAGATCCCTTGGTTCATTTGATCTGGGAAGAGATTGCACGCTATGAAACCCTGATAAACAGGATTCAATCGCGAATCGGAAATCAGTTTTCAAGATATTATGGCATTAATCCTTGGTCCAGCCGCCCCGCTTTACGGGTCTCTGAAACAGCCCCTTATGATTGGGCTGATATTATTGACCTCCGCAATTTATTCGGAGGTTTTTTTAACCTCTGGAGTTTACCCCGCTTATCGAAGAACAAACCGGTGGTATGGCGCATGCCTGATCTATGGGCTGTGACAGGTCATTGTGCATATCCTTATAATTGTTCTCGTTGGAAAATGGGTTGTCATCACTGTCCCTTATTGACCGAGGAAGGCAGGCGATTGGTGGAACCAAGTCCGACAATTCTGGATGGAACAAGACGGATCTGGCGGGCGAAAAAGAAGATCTATCAACAGTCAAATATACATATTATCGTCACCACAGAATGGATGAGAGACCAGGTCAGACAATCGATCCTGGGAGAATCTTTATCAATCAACGTGATCTCTAATGGTGTGAATCTGGATGTTTTCAACCCGGTACCCAAGAGAGAAGCACGCAAGAAATTGGGTTTGAACCCGGACGGCAAATACCTGCTCTGGGCTGCTGGAGGAAGGGGAAATCGCCGCAAAGGATATCATTTGGCTGTAGAAGCTCTGGAAGGACTCCAGGCAAATGGGGAATTAGATGCCACTTTCTTGACAATGGGGGGGAAAGAAGGTTGGGATAAACCTGATAATCTCAAGCGAGTGAAACACTATGGATATGTGCGGGAAGCCCATCAACAGGCATTGATTTTTTCAGCAGCGGATGCATTTTTGTGTACCACTTTGGCCGATGGCCAACCTCAAACTGCCCTCGAATCGTTAGCATGTGGTACCCCGGTGATATCCTTTGATGTTGGTCCGATGCCGGAAATTGTTCAGGAAGGCATTACTGGTGTGATCGCTTCTGACCTCTCAGCTAATTCTCTGGCTTCTGTAATTCAAAACCATTTGTTGGTAGAGGATAAACTGGCGGATCTGAGAGGGAAATGCCGGGAGTATGCCGAAACTCATTTTGATTTACGTGAGCAAACCAACCAATATGTTCTTCTGTATGAAAAGATCCTGCGGCGCAGCGAACAGCAGTGATGAATCCGAATGAAATTTGAAGACCTCTTATCTGAGTAAGCCCTTAAGCCAAGACTTGAGTTTGGAGCGCAGTGGATGGGTTTGTGATTCAATCATGCGTTCGTATGAACCAATCCGGTTGGGAGTGACTTTTTCAAGCAGCAAATCGGTTTGGTCCGTGAATGGTAAATCAAGGAATTGGAACAACTTCCGTGTTTGCGGCTTGGGGTCTCTGCAGTACTCCTCATAGGATAATTCAATATATCCCGAACATTGATCAGAATATTCTAGGACTCGCTCTGTGTAAGCTTCTGTGAGGGTTTTCCAGTGCGTAAAATCATTCAAGACTCCCACACCGGCTTTATATTTACCAGAGAGGGACGCCGCCACATCTTCTGGATTGCGTCTGATATGGACAATTTTCGCACCTGGGAACAATTTTATATACAGCGGAAGCAAAACGCATAATCTGGGATCTTTGATGCCCCAGGCAGACACGCCATCATAACCCCATTGTAAATAATCTATGAGCCAATGATTTTTGATTACAGGGCCGATTGTGTCTTCAAAGGAGAGCACTTCTTCAATACTCATCAAAGGTAATTGGGTCCAGTTATCACCTCCGTCCATAATTAATTTATCGTTGATGAATACGGTAAAAAAGTGGGATTCATGATGTTTCATGTTGGCGCCAAAAAAGATTCCGCTTTTATGCAGGATCTCCGTCAACATCGAAGTGCCAGAATTATGCATGCCTAGAACCAGGACCGGATCGGCGAGAGCATCAGATGAGAATTGGGACTGATTATTATTCAGAAGGAATTGTGAGCTGTTTTCTTTATGTAAGTTCATATCATTTTTTGTGAAAAGACCGGGATCTATGATCTGAGTCTATTCGATAGCTAGATTTTCAGCTGGGTGTGAAATGTTATTTATTCCAATCGCTCAGGTCCCATCCCAGTGTTTTTTCCAGAGTTTGGATTTCAAGGGAATAAAAATCATTCAGGTAGTTTTTTTCGCGAGAGGTCATTTCTTTCTGGTATTTCTCTGCGTTTATTTTTTTCTTCTCCTGAATTTTGTATTGAGTTACATTTAAGAATTTAAATACTCGGTTTGCTTCTGATTGTGGAGTGTCTTCAAGATCTTCTGATTTTATAAGTAGAATTTGTTCAGCGGAGAAATAAGATGATATGCGACGAAGCTGTTCAGAGTAAAAACCCCGATCAAGGTATGAAAATGTTCTATCCTGATAGGGTCTGGTTTGTTGTTTCCGCTCCTCTTCAATATGTATTGCCTCCCAAAAAGGCAAATTTTCATCTCCCCGTTCCCGGTTTAGATTCCAATGGGAATATGCTCTTTGGATTGGATTCCTCAGCAAGATGATTAATTTCATTTTGGGGTTGTATTCCCAAATTCTCCTTGTGGCATACCGCCAGTATATATATAGAGGTGTTGCTTCTCCGACGATATTATGCTCGGGTTGAGGATCAAAGAATGAATGATATTTTGAATAGAATATATTATCATATCGAAAATTGTACTCAATATCAAAATAGTGAACTTCTTTCTTGCTGGCCATACAAATTTGGGAATGTTGTCGCAGATAATGATCTAGAGCTGTAGTGCCGCCTCGTTGAACACCACAGACTAAAAAATTAACGACAGGTTTTTTCGTAGGCTTGAAAAGGATTTTAAGATCGTGACGAATTCTTTCCAGGTATGTAACTCTTAGGTGGTAAATACCGGACTTAATCCTTTTTGCTGTTGACTGATTAGTCATAATTGCTGCTGATCCTTCGAATACTAGGCAGAGTAAAATAACAAAATCGATTGGTTATTAGCGCCATGAGATTTAAAATAATAGTGGTTTATGTCGTACCTGAAGTTTATTATAAGATTAATCGAAAACCTATGGGGATGATTTCTAATATTTTATATTTGTGGACTTTCTCAGCTTTCTAGAGTTGAAAACTCATAATATGGATGATATACTGATTTAGGCAATCTTCAGTCATTGAATTATGAAATTAATAGAAGCCAATTTGCTCTTATGAATATTAAAAAATTATCTATTCCAGATGTTCTTTTACTGACGCAATCGATATTTAAAGATGCTCGGGGGGTTTTTCTTGAAACATACAGGCAGAGCGATTTCATAGGCGCTGGAATTGGGCCTAATTTCGTTCAGGATAATCACGCTGGATCAAAACAGGGGGTGCTGCGAGGCCTCCATTATCAGATCCAGCAGGCCCAGGGTAAACTGGTCCGAGTTGTAACGGGGGAAATTTTTGATGTAGCAGTGGATTTGCGAAAGAGTTCAAAAACCTTCGGCAATATGATAGGTATATTGCTGGATGATAAGAAAAAAGAACAGCTTTGGATTCCCCCGGGTTTTGCCCATGGGTATTATGTGCTGAGTGAATGGGCAGAAGTCAGCTATAAAGTGACGGATTATTATGCTCCGGAATGGGAGAGGACATTATTTTGGAATGACCTGGATTTGAAGATTAATTGGCCCCTTATTGCGGGTGAAGAACCTTTTTTGTCTGAAAACGATAATCGTGGAAAGAACCTTAAAGATGCAGAAGTTTATGAGTGAATTATGAAGAATATTTTAGTCACAGGTGGAGCAGGGTTCATCGGTTCAAATTTCATTCGCTATATACTGGAAACCCAACCGGAAACCAATGTCACAAACCTGGATCTATTGACATACGCTGGCAGTTTGGAAAATCTAAAAGATTTGCCGGATCCTGAGCGCTATAAATTTATACAGGGTGATATCTGTGATCGAAAAGTGGTCGATACAATCCTCAAAGATAACGATATTGATCTGATTATTCATTTTGCGGCTGAATCCCATGTTGATAGGTCAATTCTAGAGCCGGGTGCTTTTATCCGAACGAATATACAAGGAACATTTAACTTACTTGAAGCTGTCAAAAAATATTGGACGGATGATGCTGCAGGAATGAGGAAAGATGTAAGATTCCACCATGTTTCCACCGACGAGGTTTATGGTACGCTGGGAACGGATGATCCGCCCTTTTCAGAGGAAACCCAGATCTCCCCAAATTCTCCTTATGCAGCCAGCAAGGCTGCCAGTGACCATTTGGTTCAGGCATATTTCCATACTTATGGTTTACCCATAACCATAAGTAATTGTTCAAATAATTACGGGCCAAATCAATTTCCTGAAAAATTGATCCCCCTGATGATACTAAATGCGCTTAATGGAAAACCACTGCCTATTTATGGTGATGGAGGGCAGATTCGGGATTGGCTATTTGTAGAAGACCACTGCCGAGCGATCTGGACTGTGATAACGGATGGACAGGCCGGTGAGGTTTTCAACGTGGGTGGAGAAAATCAACCGACTAATTTGGAAATAGTAGATCTGATCTGCGGAACCCTTGATCAGCTGCTTCCTGATTCTCCAAATGTGCCGCATTCCAGGCTCATTGCTCATGTAAAAGATCGTCCAGGACATGACCGGCGTTATGCGATGAATATCAATAAAATTAAGGAAACCCTTAGTTGGCAGCCCCGGATTTCTCTGCATGAGGGCTTAAAGAAAACCATTATATGGTACTTGAATAATTTGGACTGGATTGATGAAATCACGCAGGAAAGCGATTATTCTGGTTGGGAAAAGACAAACTATCAAGGAAGGGACAATCAATGAAAGGGATTATTCTGGCTGGAGGAAATGGGACCAGGTTATATCCGCTAACAATTGGTGTTAGTAAACAATTATTACCCGTTTACGATAAACCAATGATCTATTATCCGCTGACGATGTTGATGCTGGCGGGTATAAGAGAAATTTTAATTATCAGCACTCCCGAGTCGCTACCAATTTTCGAAACGTTGTTGGGCTCTGGCGAAAAAATGGGAATGAAATTTGAATATCTAGTTCAGGAATCACCAAGAGGGTTGGCAGATGCATTCCGGGTAGGAAAGGATTTCATTGGGGATGATTCCGTGACTTTGATCCTGGGAGATAATATCTTCTTTGGCCAAGGTCTTCCGGATTCGTTGAGGAAAGCCGCAGCTTCAAATCAAGGAGCAACTATATTCGCCTATCCGGTTAACGATCCTGAGCGATATGGTGTGGTGGAGTTCGATCCTGATGGAAAAGCCCTTAGTATTGAAGAAAAACCGGATCTCCCCAGATCAGAATATGCTGTGCCAGGCTTGTATTTCTACGATAATCAAGTGGTGGAAATAGCTCAATCCCTTAAACCTTCAAAACGAGGTGAATTGGAAATCACAGATCTGAATCAAATTTACCTTGATAAGGGAGAGCTCAGCGTCATTGTCCTGGGAAGGGGTATCGCCTGGTTGGACGCTGGTAATCCAGATTCGCTTCTCCAGGCAGCCAATTTCATTCAGGCTGTTGAGCAGAGACAAGGGATGATGATATCCTGCCCTGAGGAAATTGCCTTCAGATCTGGATTCATTGACAAGGATCAGCTTCTTAAACTGGCCAGTGAATATCAGCACACGCGCTATGGAGAGTACCTGGAGGATCTTGCCCTCAAAGGGTAATGATCTAAACAAGGTTGGATTTATGAGGATCTTAGTTATTGGGAGTGGAGGGCAATTGGGATGGGAACTTCAGCGTTCCTTGCTTCCCCTGGGGAAGGTACTGGCAGTTGATTTTCCAGAAATCGACCTTTCAAAACCTGACAGCGTAATTGAATGGATTCGAGGAACAAAACCTGACCTGATAGTCAATGCTGCCGCTTATACGGCTGTTGATCAATCAGAAGAAGAGATTGAGAACGCGAGGAAGATCAATGCGGTAGCACCAGGGATTCTGGCAGAAGAAGCACAGGCACACAATGCATTATTCATCCATTATTCAACCGATTATGTATTTGATGGCAAGCTTGGGCGTTCGTATCAGGAGAGTGACCAGGCCAACCCTATCAATGAATACGGAAACACCAAACTGGATGGTGAACGTGCAGTTCAGCAAGTAGGTGGAGAGTACTTCATTTTTAGAACCAGCTGGTTATACAGCACACGGCGAGATTGTTTTTTAACCAAGGTACTCAGATGGAGCAGGACACAAGAGATGATTAAAGTTGTCTCAGATCAGATCGGCAGCCCCACCTGGTGTCGTACCCTTGCAGATACAACAGCCCTGGCCATTTTAAAGATGAATACCTTACCCCCATCATGGAGGGAGGAAAAATCTGGTGTATATCATGTAGCCGGCAATGGTTCGGTTAGTCGATATGATTGGGCAAAAAAGATCCTTGAACTTGATCCCCTCAAAGAGCAGCATATCACCACCCAGATCATAAAAGCGAAAAGTGGTGAATTTGAAACCAAGGCCCAACGCCCGGAATTTTCAGCACTCGATTGCACTCACTTTCAAAATACTTTTGGGTTTTTTTATTCTGATTGGAAAGATTCGCTGAAAGCAGCCTTGTCTTCCTGAAATAGATTTCATCGTTTTATGATCGGATAATAAATGTTAAAAAAGAACAAAACATATGAATAATACAGCTTTTTGTATAACAGGTTGGCATTATCCGCCAGATCTATATCAATCCCTGTATTCTCTCGAAGACGCAGATATCTACATCGTCTCGCATAAAAAAAGACGGGAGATACCTGGTTTTATTTATGATCTGGTTTCTGAGGAAAGAGTGTTGATCCGCCCGAATATTGGTTACGATTGGGGCTGCTACCAGCAATTCCTTGAGAGCGGGGTTTGGAAAGACTACAAAACGATCTTCTTCATCCATGACGATATTGATATTCATGACCTGGGATTTGTGGAAGAGACTAAAAAACTGTTGAAAATACATCAGGTGGTCGGTAATGGGGTAGGCAAGGGATCTGTCAGTTATACAAGCGTTAATAAACATTCCTATGCATATGCCCATTCAAACTGGAAACCGGATACTTTCAATTTCCAACATTACACAGTCCGCGGCTCATTTTTCGCTACGACTCGAGAAGTATTAGAGCGGGTGGGTTCTTTTGAAGTGTTTTGGGATCCTTTTAAGCTCAATATAGGTTTTGGAAATTGGAGCACAAAATCTACCTGCGGCAAGCTTGAAGATATTTATGGAGCGGTATGTTTTGGATTTTTATCTGAGACATTTGGTAGAAGTGATTACATTACAGAATATTTCCGAGGTGTAAAAGAAGGAAAGATCACTCAAGAGACCGGATTTAAGAGGGACCTCTATGCTTTCTTAAAAAGGATCTCAACAATATATCTTGAAATCTATTACCGATTAAGAAAACTGCGCTTGAGAGTTATCTGGATAGTGTTAATAAAACTATTCCTCTGGCCTTTTTCAGGAAAATTGAGATTTTAAAGTGTGGGAAATTGGGAGAAATTTCTCGACATCATGTAGACTGAGTTTTTTTTCACCTCTTTCCTTATTGTTGACGGGATGGATTAATAGGTTATAATTCATCCGCTGAATTATAAAAATTGTGGAGATAGTTTTATGGACCTTTCTCAGGATAATCGAGAATTAATTCTTTTGGAGCATATTGCTGAGGATCCTGATATCAATCAAGCGACGCTGGCTGAGAAACTGGATGTTGCCGTTGGTACCGTTAATTGGCATTTAAAAAGACTAGTTTCGAAGGGATACGTCAAGGCAAAACGAGCTCAGCGGAAGAAATTGCGTTACATCATCACCCCGGAAGGAATAGCATTACGAGCTAGATTAACTGTACAGTACATCGAAAACCAGATGCGGCTGTATAGAGAAACCAGGCAGGGGGTAAAGAATATTTTGGCCGAGATCAAGTCAGAAGGATTCAATCAGGTCAGAATTTCTGGAGATAGCGAGATCGCGGATGTGTGTCAGCTGACATGCCTGGAACAAGGATTTGATGTTGTTGACAGCGATGATTCGCCGACACTTGAAGTGGATGGTTATTCAGTATCAAGGAAGTCATAAATATAGTTTTGGAATGAATTTTGGAATTGATCAGGGTTCAAGCTACTATAAAAGGAATGCGAAATGAAAAAAGCGATCATTACTGGAATTACCGGACAGGATGGTTCCTATTTAGCAGAAATGCTTTTGCATAAAGGATATGAAGTTCATGGCGTGATCCGCAGGGCAAGCACTTTCAACACCCGCCGGCTGGATCACCTTTACCGGGATCCACATAATGGAGAAAAAGTCCAATTGTTTTTACATTATGGCGACCTTTCCAGTTCTGATAGCCTGGAACGAGTGATCCACGATGTTGAACCAGATGAGGTTTATCACCTGGCCGCACAAAGTCATGTTAGGGTTAGCTTTGACATGCCGGAATACACTGGTGATGTTACCGGTTTGGGGACGATCAGGATCCTGGAATCTATCAGGCGCTTAGGAAGCAATACCCGGTTCTACCAAGCATCTACCAGCGAGTTATTCGGCAGTGCTGAGGCCCCTCAGAGCGAAACAACCCCTTTCCAACCCCAGAGCCCTTACGCTGCGGCCAAGTTATATGCTTTCTGGGTGACCAGGAATTATTCTCAGGGTTACGGCTTGTTCGCCTGCAACGGCATCTTGTTTAATCATGAATCCCCCCGAAGGGGTGAGACATTTGTAACCCGGAAGATCACCATGGCGGTAGCCAAGATCAAAGCTGGTTTGCAGAAGAAGTTGTACCTGGGCAACCTGGAGGCTAAACGCGATTGGGGATACGCCCCTGAATATGTTGAAGCTATGTGGTCCATGCTCCAGCAAGATGAGCCTTATGACATTGTCATTGGCACAGGGGAAGCTCATACGGTACGAGAGTTCGTCGAAGAGGCATTTGGATATGTTGATCTAAATTATAAGGATTATGTCGAGATCGATCCGCGATATTTTAGACCAACTGAAGTAAATCATCTTGAAGCTGATCCTACAAAAGCAAAAAAAATATTAAATTGGAATCCAAAAGTCCGTTACCACGATCTGATGCGGATCATGATTGATGCTGATCTGGAGCTGATTGGACTGGATGCTCCTGGGGATGGAAAAAAAATCGTAGAAGATAAATTTGATGACTGGCATAACTGGGAAGACCAGATTGTCAGCATGGGGAGATGATCATGACTATTACAAACTACCCTGAACCGAAAGATTTCTGGGCAGATAAAAAAGTATGTGTAACTGGCGGAGATGGTTTCCTGGGCTCATTTGTTCAGAAAGTCCTGGCGGAGAGGGGAGCAGAGGATGTATTTATCCCTTTGATCGAAGAGTATGATCTGACAGATACGGACAATATCCAGCGCATGCTCTCCGATGCAAAACCAGATGTGATTATCCATTTGGCAGCCTTGGCTGGAGGAATTGGAGCTAATAGGGCAAGGCCAGCCGAATTTTTCTATAAGAACCTGATGATGGGTGTTCCGCTTATGCATGAAGCCTGGCAATCTGGCGTGGAAAAATTCGTGGCGATTGGCACGATTTGCGCCTATCCAAAATTCACCCCGATCCCTTTCCAGGAAAAGAATCTCTGGGATGGATATCCTGAAGAAACCAATGCACCTTATGGCCTCGCTAAAAAGATGTTATTGGTTCAGGCTCAGGCATACAGGGAACAATATGGGTTTAATGCTATTTATCTGTTGCCCGTAAACTTATATGGACCCCGCGATAATTTTAACCTTGAAACCTCTCATGTAATTCCCGCATTGATCCGAAAAATGATCGATGCTGTTGATCGAGATGAAAAAGAAGTGGTCTTATGGGGCGATGGGTCACCTACAAGGGAGTTCTTTTTTGCAGGTGATGCAGCCCGGGGCATTGTGATGGCTGCTGAGCGATATCATGGTAGTGAACCTGTAAATCTTGGGGCAGGCATGGAGATCAGTATCAAAGATCTGGCTCTCTTGATTGGCGAGCTATCCGGTTTTGAGGGTCAGTTGGTTTGGGATGCAAGTAAACCAAATGGGCAGCCAAGAAGAGCACTGGATACCCAACGAGCAAAAGAGTACTTTGGGTTTGAAGCGGAAATGCCCTTTGAAGAAGGTTTAAAGACGACTATTGCGTGGTACAGAGAGAATAAAGATCAGATCAAATGATAAGGATCTGGCGGTTGCAGAAGTTATCCAGATGTTTATCAACATAATGGCGAGGAGTTTTCCCGAAGTATCAACAAACTTATCCACAATTGGCATTTGTGGTTTGATTGAGTACAAAAATGAGAAATATTACGATCTTCACCGCACCAAAATCTTTTACGGATCCGCATATTAATATTATTCAGCGGAATGCGATCCAGTCCTGGAAGGACCTTGGCCCCCGGGCTGAGGTGCTGCTGGTTGGTGAGGAAGAAGGTATGAACGAAGCGGCTGCTGATCTTGATGTCAGGCAGCTTCCTGATGTGGAACGGAATGAGACGGGAACCCCTCTTGTCAGTTCAATTTTTAGCCTGGCGAGAGAAGCTGCTTCTCATGAAATATTGATCTATTTGAACGCAGATATCATGCTCCTACCTGATTGTTTAAGTGTGGTTGATGAGATCTTTGAATTAAAAAAGGAATTTTTACTGGTTGGTCGTCGGTGGGATTTGGATATTAGCAGCGAAATCGACTATTCGATAAATTGGCTGACTGATATTGAGGAAAAATTGAACAAATTTGGCGGACGGTGCTCTGAGACCGCCATGGATTATTTTATCTTCCCTCGTCACTTATTTGTCGATATTCCTTCATTTGCGATTGGAAGAGCGGGTTGGGATAACTGGATGATCTATCATGCTGTACAGCAGTCATGGCCGGTGATTGATATTACACCTGTTCACAAAGTTATTCACCAAAAACATGATTATCGGCATCTTCCTGGTGGGAAGGCGCATTTTGACCTGGAAGAGTCTTACCAGAATGTCTCTTTGGCGGGCGGCATTCGAACAAATTATGATTTACTCGATGTGCCACTTATCTATAAAGATGGCAGGATTCAAAGGAAAAGGACAACACTGTCAAGCGTTCTCCGTAAACTGGAAAGGATTGTTATGCCAGTGGAACAGAAGGGTTGGCGATGGCAATTAACCCGAGTACTTCGAAAAACCCGGCGGATAATAACGTAGACCAGGCGGCTAGATGACAAGATTTGGAATGAATCCAGCTAGAAACAAGAATATAACTTATACACCTTCCCGGGTTACTGCCGCAATGATGACCTATATCCCGAATTTGGAAGGTTATTTTACTCATCGACTTGAAGTATTGAAATTATCTCTGGATAGCTTGATCCAGAGCGTTGGAGGACAAACAGATATAGTGGTAATGAATAATGGTAGCTGCGCCGAAGTCTGTGATTATCTTGATCACCAACTGGAGAGCGGTCGAATTGGCTACCTGATCCACTCCCGCAAGAACCTGGGTGTGATTGGTGGATTTAAAATTCTTTTCAATGCTGTCCCGGGTGAAATTATTGCCTATAGTGATGATGACGTTCTCTATTATCCCGGCTGGCTGGATGCGCATTTGAAAATTCTGGATGCCTTTCCCAAGACAGGAATGGTCAGCGGAGCGCCAGTCGGATACTCTTCTGAACATGCTGAAACGGCTGTCGAAGAATTCATTGCCAGTAAACCACAAGGTCTGTCTATTGTGGAAAAACCTCGGGTTGAGGACTGGGAAGAAAGCTGGGCTATCAGCACTGGCCGACCGGTTCCTGAACATTTAGAGGCAATCAAAAATTCACCGAATAAACATTTGATCTACCAGGGGTTTGAAGCAGTCCAATCCGCAAAACATTTCCAGTTTGTCACGCCGAAAAGGGTGATATGCGATGCATTTTCCCCTGACTGGAGCGGCAGTTTAATGGATGGCCTGGTAACCCTCGATGAAACTGTAGATAAACTGGGTTATCTGAGGTTAACTACACCACAGCGCTATGCCAGGCATATTGGCAATACCATTTCCCAGGACATCCAGGAAGAGGTAAGAAAATTGGGAATAACAATATCCAGTGAAGTCCCGGATATCCAGGAGCATGAACACTGGCTGCTGCGGATCCCGGGTAGTGGACGGATACTTTGGCCTCTATACCGCTGGTTATTCAAAGTTCTGCACAAAGTGAAGTAGGAATAGAATGAATGTATTGTGGTTTACAGGAGTTCAATTACCAGCAGTTACGGGAGCAGGGTTAAACCGAGCTGGTTGGC
>Ga0307990_1000473_pt1 | contig 35784 bp, 34 predicted proteins | sample EllFjometagen129_FD_203168 | JGI IMG/M metagenome (GOLD analysis project Ga0307990, IMG submission 203168) | Marine microbial communities from Ellis Fjord, Antarctic Ocean - #129 | ecosystem: Environmental > Aquatic > Marine > Unclassified | place: Southern Ocean | collected 2014-10-08
TACGCTTAATCGCTAGAATTACTTCTTTCGATCCAAGGACTCGCTACCCGGTGGCTGGCCAGCCTTCCGGAGCGGGATTCGCACCCGCTTGAATATGCGACCTAGGCCCGGCCGCACTAACTATTCAACTTGGAGGGCGTTCAGGCGCTTTCCCGGAACGTCTCGTAAAATTTCGTCGTTTTTCCCAGCGAATGAAGCGCCCGAAATTGAAGCTGTTTGAGCGAGGTACGAGTGAGTTCTTCAATTTCAGCATAATGAGCGCTGGAAAAACAGAAATTTTACGTAAGAAGTGGAGGGAAATCGCCTGAACGCCCGGTAGTGGTTTCAATCACAACAGGATGCTGAACAGTTACTGAGAATGAACAAAAAAAACGGCACCCTTTGCGGAGTGCCGTTCTCTAATACTCTAAGAGTACAAACCAATATCAGTTCAAGAGTAAGCTATTGATCCATACCTTTACGGGAGAGGCGAATCTTGCCTTGGCGATCAACTTCAATCACCTTGACCATAATTTCATCTCCCTCTTTCATAAAGTCACGGACGTCTTTTACGCGCTCTTCAGCAATCTGCGAGATGTGTAAAAGTCCGTCGGTGCCAGGAAAAATCTGCACAAAGGCGCCAAAATCCATAATTCTCTGGACAGTGCCGAGATAAACTTTACCGACTTCAGCTTCCTGCGTCAAATCACGAATCAGCGCAATCGCCATCTCTGAAGCCTGACCATCGACTGACGCGATCTTGATCTCACCGCTATCGTCAATATCGATCTTGGCTCCTGATTTTTCGGTAATGGCGCGGATATTTTTGCCACCAGGTCCAATCACGTCTCTGATTTTGTCGGGATCAATCCGAATTGTCATGATGCGCGGGGCAAAATCGGAAAGTTCGGCCCGAGGCTCAGTCAGAGCTGCGGCCATCTCACCCAGAATATGGAGCCGTCCGACTTTGGCCTGAGCCAAAGCTTTAGCCATGATCTCACGACTGATGCCGTTGATCTTAATATCCATCTGAATGGCAGTAATCCCATCTTTAGTACCGGCAACTTTAAAGTCCATATCGCCGACATGATCCTCGTCACCGAGAATATCACTCAAAACGATAAAATCATCACCTTCCTGGACCAGACCCATAGCAATACCTGCAACCGGAGCTTTAATCGGCACCCCGGCATCCATTAAAGAGAGACTGCCACCGCAGACTGATGCCATTGAGGACGAACCATTCGACTCAGTAATATCGGAAACGATACGAATCGTATAAGGAAATTTATCAGCTTCTGGTAAAATTGCCTGCAAAGCCCGGCGCGCCAGGGTTCCATGACCAATTTCACGACGCCCGGGGCCTCTTAAAAAACGGGCTTCACCAACACTGTAGGGCGGAAAGTTATAGTGCAGCATGAAATTATTAAAGCTGTTGCCACGCAGAGAATCGATCCGCTGTTCATCAACCGAAGTCCCCAGGGTTGTGGTAACAATCGCCTGGGTCTCACCCCGGGTAAACAGGGCCGAGCCATGGGTTCTGGGAAGCAGTGAAACTTCACAGGCAATATCGCGAATCTCATCAACCTTGCGGCTGCCGATACGTACCCCTTGAGTGCTGATCTGACGCCGGATAGCACTGCCAAGACGCTCTTCAAAAACCTCACCGAGATCATTGTCGGGAATTTCCAATTCGGCCAGGCGCTCTCTGATTTCACCTTTCAAAAAGGAAAAATAGTCCTGACGCTCAAGCTTATCGGAAACCTTGATCCCTTCGGCAAAACGATCGCCAAAACACTCATCGACCAGAGCCACCAAATCACTATTAATTACCGGAGCGACAACTTCACGTTTTTCAATAGCAACCTGTTTGACCATCTCAATCTGAGCATCAAGAAAGGGCTGGGCCGCGTTATGACCCAGTTCCAGGGCTTCGAGCATAACCTGCTCGTCAACTTCCCGGGCACCACCCTCGACCATCACCACAGCTTCCCGACTACAGGCCATAATGACATCAAGATCACTCTCGTCAGTCTCGGCAAAGGTCGGATTAACCACCATTTCACCATTGACCCGAACCACCCTCACAGCGGCAACCGGACCGGCAAAAGGGATCTCTGAGATCATCAGAGCAGCCGAAGCCCCAGTTAAGGCCAAAATCGCCGGATCATTGACATTATCGGTCGACAATACGGTCGCTATAATCTGGGTTTCACAAGTGAAACCTTTTGGAAAGAGGGGCCGTAAAGGCCTGTCAATTAGACGTGAAGTCAGGGTTTCACGATCACTCAAACGACCTTCACGCTTAAAAAAGCCTCCGGGAATTTTCCCGGCGGCATAGGTTTTTTCTTGATAATCAACCGTCAGAGGAAAAAAATCGATCCCCTCACGCCCTTTGCGAGCGGCTACCGCGGTCACTAAAACCATGGTATCACCTTTACGAACCATGACTGCGCCATTGGCTTGTTTGGCGATCTTACCGCTCTCAAAACTAACATCACTGCCCGCAACTTCGACTTTACAATACTTTTTCATCTCTTCTCCACTTTACTTTTCCACGTCAACCTACAATAACTCAACTCGCTCTCCAAGTAACCGCTGCTTACCCAGCCTATTCCGGGCAAACTGTTTAACGCTTGACAACGCATAGGAATAAAAAAAGAAAACTGCCTCCAGCCTATGCCTGAAAGCAGTTTTGAATATATCTTACTTTTTGCTTATTACAATCCAGCCCCGAAGCAACGCTTAACGACGCAAGCCCAAACTGCCGATCACATCTTTATAACGTTTGAACTCTTTCGTCTTGAGGTAGTCAAGCAGACGACGTCTCTGGCCAACCAGTTTCAACAAACCACGACGTGAATGAAAGTCGTGTTTATGAACCTTGAAATGATCGGTGAGATAGGTAATTCTCTCGCTGATCAGAGCTATTTGCACTTCAGGGGAACCGGTATCACTTTCGTGCAACCTGTATTTCTCAATTATATCATTTTTTTGACCACTTACAAACGCCATTGAAACTTTTCTCCTCGCTCTTCTTTTTTTTAAATAGTATATTTAAGTAACAACTCTGCTGATTAACATCTAACACGCCCCTGCTAGCATAAAAGACAGGGTTTGTAAAGATTTTGTTTTAAATTTCTTATTGCGGCATCATCACCCGCACCATCCGCAACTCTTGCTCCGAGCTATTTTCAAGGCATTCATATCGAGCCAGGGCCAGGAGGGTTCCGACCCCATCGACAAGGACAACCTCTTCATCCAGATTAATCCCGGACGACGGAATTAAACTTTCTGTAAGCGGCAACGCCACCCCATGAGCGATCTTCTCCTGCATTTTGGGATCGGCGACAACCACCGTCTGCAGATGACCAAGAAACTCCAGAGGAGAGCGTAACGGCATACTTTCACCGGCAGCTGCTTTTTCTAACAGTTCCTCCAGCGAAATCGCCTGGTCGAGCCTAAAAGAGCCACTTGCTTCACGGCGCAATGACCATATCCGGGCTCCACAACCAAGCTCACGGCCAACATCGGCAGCTAAAGATCTGACATAGGTTCCCTTTGAACAGACTACCCGAAACGAAACCAGGGGAGGCTGGTAGGATAAAAGGGTAAAAGAATCGATCTCAACCTGACGCTCAGGCGGCGTCACCTCAATCCCGGAACGTGCATAAGAGTAGAGAGGGCGTCCCTTACTCTTGATTGCCGAATAGATCGGTGCCACTTGGGTTATGCAACCGAGATAACGTTTAAAAACATCGGCAATCTCTTTTTCACTATAGTCAAGAGACCCCGCATAACGAGCGACAATTTCGCCATCCCGATCGAGGGTATCACTCTCGATACCGAGTTCAATCTCCCCGCTGTAAACCTTACGGCTCTCGTCAAGGTATTGAATTAAACGAGTGGCCCGGTTCAGGGCTAACGGCAAAACCCCGGTCGCCAAGGGATCAAGGGTTCCAGTATGACCAACCTTACGACAACCGAGATGGCGCTTAACTCGAGCCACCACCTGTTGCGAAGTCAAACCCTGAGGTTTATCGACAACCACAAAAACGTCGTCGGTCATATTTAATGAGACTCTGACAAAGAGTTATCGATAATTGCAAAAACCTGCTCAATCAAATCCGGCAAAGCCCCTTGCAGACGACAACCGGCAGCATTATGATGACCACCGCCACCGAACTCTGCCGCCAAAGCTGCAACATTAACCGTGCCGCGAGAGCGAAAACTTATTTTATACTCTTGAAAGCCGACTTCGCGAGCCGTAAAAGCAACCTCAACCCCGGCGATTGAACGGGGATAGTTGACCAAACCATCCGAATATTCACTATTCGTACCGGTCTCATCAAACATCGCCTGCGTCACCCAGACCGCTGCCCCTTTACCTGAATCAGAAATCTGCAAGGTTTCAAGAACGCGACCGACCAATTTGATCCGCTCAAGCGGTTGGCTTTCATAAACGTGCTGGGCCACACTCCAGGGTTCAACCCCACGCCGAACCAGGTCACCAGCTATCTTAAAAGAGCTCGGGGTTGAATTGGAATAACGAAAAGATCCAGTATCGGTAAGGATTGCGGTATAAAGATTGACCGCGACATCAAGCTTGAAATCGGGATCAAGAGAGAGAGCAAGCTCGTAGATAAGTTCCCCGGTAGCACAAGCTTGAGAATAGATAAGATTTATATCGGCAACCGGATCAGCAGTCAGATGATGATCAATACAGAGAGACTTTGCATAGCCTCGCCAGACAACTAGATCTTTACCGCCCCGCTCTAACTCGCTAAAATCAAGCAGACACAGAAGATCACAGGTTAGAGGCAGCTGATCAACCAATAGTTCTGAGCCCGGCAGAAACTCATAGCTATAAGGCAAAGTACCCTGGTTGTAAACCGTCACCTGCTTACCCATTTTTCGTAAAACCAGAGCCCAGGCCAGCGAGGAACCAAGGGTATCGCCATCAGGATCAATGTGACTGGCAATCACAATGGTCCTGGCTTTTTGCACCGCGGCTAGAGCCAGGGAGCTTTTTTCAACTTCGATCAGGCCCATCTAAAGTTCATCTTCCTTTTTGATCTTAATAAAAATATCTTCCATATGAGCCCCATCAACAGTGGTCTTATCATAACGAAAATGGAGCTGCGGGATTCTTTTTAAATGGAGCTTACGCCCCAGTTCTCGGCGCATATAACTGGCCGTACTCTGGAGCCCTTGCAAACTGTCACTTTTTTCTTGATCACTGCCAAAAACCGTAAAGAAGACGTTTGCATGACTCAAATCGGGAGCCACCTCGACATCCATAATCGTCACAAAACCGATACGGGGATCTTTAATATCGCGTTGCAGCATAGTTGAGATTTCGCCTCTAAGCTGATCTCCAATACGCTGACAACGTTGAGTACGTGTTTTCATTTAAATATCCAACTAACTGCGACCATTCATCAATAAAAAAAATGATGACGATTCTGCTATTGTATTCGTAAAAAGTCACGGGATGGCTAAGTAAAAATTTCGAAAGACAAGGCGATGTACTTTTCCAGGCGCGAGACTATACATACAGTATGTCGAATGCCTGGAAAAGTGCAACAACGCAGGCTATCGGAACTTTTTACAACGCCATCATAATTTAGCGGCGACCGCTTCGATAGTAAAGGCTTCTATGACATCTCCGGGTTTGATATCGTTGTAGTTCTCAATCCCGATACCACACTCAAAACCGCTGGCCACCTCTTTCGCGTCATCCTTAAAACGTTTAAGGGATGATATTTTACCCTCGACAATAACCACATCATCACGCAGCAAACGCACTTGGGCGTTGCGTTTCATCTTGCCATCGATAACCCGGCAACCGGCGATCATGCCAACCTTGGAGACCATAAAAGCCTGTCTGACTTCGGCCCGACCCTGATAGACTTCACGCATATCGGGAGCTAAGAGCCCTTCCATCGCCATTCTTATATCTTCAAGCAGCGCATAAATAACCGAGTAAAGTCTAATATCAACCTTTTCATGTTCCGCCAGATGCTGAGCTTTAAGATCCGGGCGCACATTAAAAGCCACAATGATCGCCTGTGAGGCCGCCGCCAACATGACGTCAGCCTCTTTAACGCCACCGACTGCAGCATGGACAACTTCGACCTTAACCTTGGAGGTTGCCTGCTTTTTCAAAGCCTCACTGACTGCTTCAACCGAGCCCTGAACATCACCTTTAATGATAACGTTAAGCTGTTCGACTTCACCCTCTTCCATCTGTTCGAAAAGATCCTCAAGGGAGATTTTACTGGTTTTGGAAATATCATGTTCACGGGCCTTATGCTGACGGTTTGAGGTCAACTCTTTAGCTTGTTTTTCCGACTTGACAACATTAAAATCATCACCTGCCGAAGGGGATCCGTTAAGTCCTAAAATCTCTACCGGAATTGAAGGCCCGGCACTCTCAATCTGTTGACCCATATCATCAAGTAAAGCTCGAACCCGGCCACTGTAGAGACCGGCAACAATAAAGTCACCCTGCTTAACCGTACCATCCTGAACCAGGACTGTGGCCACCGGCCCTTTGCCCCGATCAAGACGAGATTCAAGGACTACCCCTTGAGCCGCTTTATCGGGATTGGCAGAGAGCTCCATAACTTCAGCCTGGAGAAGAATCATCTCGAGCAAGGTATCAAGATTAGTCTGCTGCTTGGCTGAAACTTCAACAAATATTGTATCGCCACCCCAATCTTCAGAGATCAAACCATGCTCAGAGAGCTGACGCCGAACCTCGTCGGGCCGGGCGTTCTCTTTATCAATTTTATTAATCGCAACAATGATTGGTACTTCAGCCGCTTTAGCGTGGTTGATCGACTCAATCGTCGTCGGCATCACGCCATCGTCAGCAGCAACCACAAGAATAACAATATCGGTAACCCCGGCGCCGCGTGAACGCATCGCCGTAAAAGCTTCATGACCCGGGGTATCGACAAATGAGATATCACCTTTGGGCAATGAGACCATATAAGCACCGATATGCTGGGTTATCCCGCCAGCTTCACCGTCAGCCACCTTGGTCAAGCGAATAGCATCAAGCAGCGAAGTTTTACCGTGATCAACATGACCCATAATTGTTACTACCGGGGGCCGCCCCGAAAGGTCTTCAGGCTTATCGACTTCTCTTTCAAAGACCAACTCTTCGTCAAAAGCAACATTTTCTACCGTATGGCCAAAATCTTCAGCAACCAGGGAGGCAGTCTCAAAATCAACCATCTGGTTGATGGTCACCATAGAGCCCATACCCATGAGTTTGCCGATCACCTCACCGGCTTTGATACCCATTTTTTTAGCCAATTCACCAACACTGATAGCATCAGTGATCTTAACAACGCGCTTGATCTCTTTAGGCATCGTGATCTCAGTTTTCTGACCGACTTTCTTTTTGCTTCCGCGCCCCCGGCGACCCTTGCCCCGGTCATCATTATACTTAAGGTTCTTTATAACCGAGCGCCGCTGCCCCTTACGGCTGCGACTTGCAGCATCTCCAGTGACGGCAACAGCATTATCAGCGCCGGGCTGAACCCCATCTTTTTTACGTGACTTACGACCTTTTTTAGCTGCGGCAGCTTCAGCACCAGCAGTATCAGGTGCCGCGGCTGCAGGCACATGCGGCCGCGGAGCAGTCCCTCTTGCAGGCGGTTCTGAACTTTTGGTTTTCACTTTACTGCGTGGGGGCCGGCCTCCAGGCTGAACCCCTAAATCACTCAAAGCAACCCGGCCGATGACCCTTGCGCCGCGCCCCGCATTCTTTTTCCCGGCCTTTTCCACAACCACCGGCGGCACCACATCTTCACCCACGGGCAAATCCACATCCACCACAACTGGTGCACCATCATCCGGCCCCGAAGCTGTTTCAGTTTCATCTGATCCGGCAACTAGATTTTCACTTGCAGAATCTTCAGTCGGCTCTGTTCCTGAGACGGTCTCAACCGTTTCAGACGAGCCGCTTTCAGGAACTCCAGATTTTGTCTCGGAATCCATCTTTGCCAAATCCGGAGATTCAGTTAACGCTGCAGTTTTGAGCTTTTGCGATGCACCATCCTCTGATTTGCTCACTTGCGGGCTGATCTCCTGCGAAACCGCAATATCGTCTTCTGCTTCAGACTCTTTAACAACCTCTTCATCAGTAGAGGAAAAAAGTGCAGCTGAATCATCTCCAGTTGCCACTACTTCAGCAACCTCAACCTCAGATTCTTGAGGGCTATCATCTACCAGAACCTCGGGTTCCTTTTCAGTCACGCTATCAGACTCACTGGAGATGGTCTTCTGTGGTTCTGGAGCGGGCTTCTCGATAACTTTTTTACGGCGCCGACGAACCCCTGTACCAACCCGTTTTTCAACGACATCAGGCCCCTGGTTCTCACGACACCAAGCCGTAACGCGATTAACCTCTTCATCGTTCAGAGGACTGAACTTAGTACTGACTTCAATATCTAATGTCCCTAAAATCGTAATAAGTTCAGTTTCCTTCAATTTCAGAACCCGCGAAAGTTCATAAACCTTGGTTTTCTTTTTTTCCCGCAGAATCAAGGTTGTCTACCCCCTAAATATCAATTATTATTTTTACATTCAGACTGTAAAAGCGTACGGCTTTCCAGATCTAAGGCCTCAGAACCTAACGGCAAGCGACCATAACGGCGTTTACCGACTAGAAATTTACTCAGGCATTCAGCTTTATGGCAAATATAGTAGCCCCGGCCCGGAGCCCGAAACTTACTGTCGTAAATAAGTGTACCCTCTTGCCTGACTAGACGACAAAGAGTTTTTTTTTGAGCCCGCTGACGACAGACCAGACAGGTACGCAACGGTACCGCCACAGCATCACCCCTCAAGGTTTTCCGGGACAACACTTTTCTCTTCTTTAACTTCGACATCAGCAACTACGAGACTATCATCTTCGGGCTGAGAATCAGCTGGCAAATCAGGCTCATCAGCAGCATTATCTTCGTTGACATGGCCTTGATTTTCATCTTCATCTAGAGCCACAGTCTCGACCTGAGACTCAGGTTCCGGAATCTCTACATCTGATTCGGCTTCACTTTCGACCATCTCCAAGGCTTCACTTTCGGGCTCCGGAACAGGATTCTCAGCAGCCTCTTTCAAAGCATGGAAAACGCTGACAGCCCGTTCGATCAAGAGCTGCGGATCAACCCCTTCAGTACCAATAATATCGCCAAGTTCAGCGACTGTACTGCCGGCAATATCCTCAATTTTACGGAAGCCGTTATCATAAAGCAGCTCCATCGCCGTATTATTAAACCCTTCAAGATCAGCCAGCGGTGAAAAGAGCTGGTCGAAATCACTCGCCACTCTTGAGGCTGACTTAACATCAAGCTTCCAACCCGTCAATTTAGCCGCCAGCCGAACATTGAGTCCGCGTCGACCAATAGCCAGAGAAAGCTGCTCATCAAGCACAACAATCTCCATCATATGACGATCTTCGTCAAGAATAATTTTATTGATCTCGGCCGGAGATATGGCATTACAGACATAACGAACCGGATCCGGGTTCCAGCGAATAATATCGATCTTTTCCCCTTTTAATTCCTGGACAACGTTCTGCACCCGGGAACCCCTGACTCCAACACAGGCTCCAACCGGATCAACATCATGATCATTGGTCGAGACCGCAATTTTGGATCTGATACCAGGCTCACGGGTGGCCCCCATAACCTTGATAATTCCCTCAAAAATCTCGGGAACCTCAACCTCAAAGAGTCTTATCAGGAAACCGGGATGAGTTCGCGAGAGCACAATTTTCGGTCCTTTGACTGTAATCTCAACCTTTAACAGGTAGGCCCGAATCCGTTCACCCTGACGAAAGTTCTCCCGGGGAATAGTTTCGGAACGGGGCAGGATAGCTTCGGTCGTCCCCAGATTAACAATCAGGTTGCCGCGCTCGACCCTTTGCACTGAGCCGCTGACAATATCACCCACCTTTTCGTGGTACTCTTCGTAGATACTCTCCCGTTCGGCTTCACGAATCTTCTGCATAATGACCTGCTTGGCCGTCTGCGCCGCAATCCGGCCAAAATCATCGGTCTCAAGTTTAAGGCCCAGACTATCCCCAACCTCAGCTTCGGGATCAATCTCAAGAGCTTCATGCAGAGATATTTGATAGTAGGAGTTTTCTACTTCTTCGACAACTTCGACAAATTCGAAGAGCTCAATCAATCCTGATTCTTCATCATAAGAAGCCTCGATTTCTCGAGCCGCACCCAGCTTTTTCTTGGACGCGGTAACCATCGCCGATTCAATTGCCTCAACCAGAATCTCTCTTGGAATATTCTTCTCTTTACTGACCTGATCAAGTATGAAGTTCAAACTCGAGGACATAACTTTAAATTTATCTCCATCTATAAATAATCAATGATCAATAACAATCATCAACGGTTAAAATTATTTATTAAAATCGTAAACCAGATTACACTTGGCAGTATCATCCAGCGGCACCACAAAAGTTTCACCATCAACATCGACAGTCAAAGTCAAAGGTTCTTCCTGGCAAGCAAGCAAAATCCCCTTAAAACGCCGCCGGCCATCAAGGGGTTTTAGCAGAGTTATTTTAATGTTCTGCCCCAAACGTGTCTGAAAATCTTTCGGTCGACTTAAACGACGATTCAAACCTGGCGATGAAACCTCAAGCGTGTAACGACCCGGAATCGGATCCTCAACATCAAGCAAGGCCCCCAGCATACGACTGACATGGGTGCAATCATCAAGGGTGATACCCCCTTCCTGATCGATAAAAAGACGCAAAAGTGAGCTATCTTCCCCTTGGCCAAACTCCATATCAACCAGTTCAAAACCAAGATTCAGTAACAAATCTTCGGCCAGAGCCCGAACCTTGACCCGCCAGTCATCGTGTATTTCCAATCCCTCAACCATCGTCAAAAACGCTTCAATTTTATATTTAAAAAGTTTGTTTTGGTATAAAAAAAGTGGGCTCCTATTAAGAGCCCACTTGCAAAAAAGCTGTCACCAGCCAGAGAAATTTCGCAAACCGAGGCCGCAATACCATCTCAACTAATAAAATGCAAGCTTTTATTAGTTGAAGTACTAAAAGATATCAGCTGAAAAGATATAGAGTTTAGTTCCGGAACGACGCCAACATTCACTGTCCAGACCGGCTTTATTACAAGTATGAGCCAGAAATTCCTCACGGCTCCAACCGTACTCAAGCGGCACCTGTGGCAAGAGCAAACCAGACGATGATCCATGGCGAATCAAGAGACCATGCTTACCGACTTCGACAATATCGGGATCATCAATCTCCCGCAAAGGGGTTAAAACCGATAGTTCAACCTCGATCTCCGGCCACTCTTCAAGTTCAAGCCCAGGAAACCGGGGATCATTGAAAGCCGCCGCCAAGGCCATCTCGCGAATGGTTAGATAGAGCGGTTTATAAGCTTCGATATAACCAATGCAACCTCGCAATTGGCCATTTTTTTTCAAGGTCACAAAAGCCCCGCGTTTTTCCTTGAGTACCGCACTTTCAGGCACTTCATCGGGCGTTTTAACACCCTCAAGCCGAGCTTTGATCGCCACACTCACCTGATCACGGAGATACTCTTTTTCTTTCGCAGTAAGACTAAAATCAACAACTTCATGATTCATGACATTAACTCCTAACTCGGCCAAGACGAACCCAATTTTTTTTTAGACCACTGATTTCACGGATGAGCACGGATAAAACCGAAACTCTTTTCGGGTTTCCGTGTTATCCGTAAAATCCGTGGTTAACTGAAAAATGCAGCCGAGAGATAGCCCACCACCCGGCTGTTGTCACCGCAGACCTCGCCAGAGTGGCGATAGCTAAGAATTTGGGCACGCTCGGCTCCGAGTTTTTGAGCGGCCAACATGACACTGAGCAGGGGCCCGGCCCCGCAAGCTTCGGCCTGATGGTTTTCGATTAAAGACCAGAAGGCTGCGGGATCGAAAGCGGCGACAGCTTCGACAATTTTATGGTCAAGTTGAACCGCCTGAGCTGCATCATGAAAATGAGAGAGATCGGTACTGGCAACCACCAGAAGACGGCGCGTACGGGCAAGACCATTTATAATTTCAGCCAGTTGTAAAGATTGAGCCCAACCCGATTGCCCCATAATTATCGGCAACAGAGTAAATTTATCAAGCGCGGTCTGCAAAAACGGAAGCTGTACCTCTAAAGAGTGTTCATAACGATGGGCTTCGGGAATGAAATTAATCTCCGGATAGTGGCTGATCAATTCAGCCGCCAAATCAAGGTCAACTTCAACCTCTCCTAACGGGGTCAGATAATTTCCCGCAGTATATATAGAGAAACCTGTGAAATAGTGGTGATGCGACGGCGCCACGACGACAACCAGATCAAAACTGTGACCCTCGACCAAGCCATAGGCTTCGGCGGCAACGGCCCCGGAATAAGCGTAACCAGCGTGGGGTGCGACCAAGGCCACCGGATTTAACCTCTCAACCCCGGAAGTTTGAGCCTGGTCCAGAAAACCCCGAATCTCGTCACGCAAAACTTGAGGATTATCACTATAGAAAGTGCCTGCCACCGCTGGCGGCCGCAAAATCGAGCGTTTCATAAAACCTCCTTCAGCCGCCTAAGCGGGCCCCTAAAAAATTGCAATAAAGCTGCAATAAACGTTTTTCATCATCACTAAAAGAGACCGTCTTAAGATTTCGTAAAACCAGTAAGACACCGCGAACCCCAGAGGACTGCAAAGACTTTACGGGGAAAGCTAAAACTCGTTCAGGAGCCCAGAATTCGACGGCAAGATCAGCCTCAAGAGCTCCCTCGGGAGGCATGCCGGAGGTCATCATCTCACCCCTGCCAAAAGCTTGATTGATAATATTTTTAGCTTCTGCCGGCAGCGCTTTGCGGCCCAGGATTTCAGCGATCTTGCCACTCCCGAAGCAGAATCCGGGTGCCAGCCCAGAGCCTTTCGAACCGGGAAGATAGATAATCAAGAGTTCAAGTCCCAAAGCTGAAAAAAGCTGACCGGCGGTGCTCTCAACATAAGCCGAAAAACTTTCGTGAAACACCGCCAACTCCGAAAGTTTCATGGTGATTTCAAAGAGCCCATCGCGATCTACCTGTTTGCGTACAACCTCAGAGCCCAAATCACCTCTGGCAGAGGCCGGACCTTCATCTAAACGTAAATCATCAAGAGCAATATCGAGAGAAGCAGCAATCTCGGTGATGCCGTCAGAAAGATTTTCCAATAAATCCAGAAAATCGGGAAAGTTGATCCCAAATGCGGTTGCGGCACGCGGACCTAAAGCTTCAATTTTTTCCCGATATAGAGATTCATCTCCAACAACCGCTAATTTTCCATCACGACCCTGCAAATCCAGGAGATGGGCCATCTGGTTGGCTAATATAACATAAGCTCCAAGTCCCGGCAGAGCCGCATCAAAATAGCGCCAGTCGGATCCCGGACGATGGCGGCCGATAACCCGCACCAGCTCAATCGGCAAGCCCCAGAATTGAGCCAGCAAGGCCCCGACCTCCTGATGATTGCAGTAAAAGGCTTCAGCCTCGGCCCGGCAAAGATCAAATGCCGCTTCCTGTAAACAACGTTCAAGAATCTCGGCATATGCCTCGCCATGGAGATGACCAATAATAAGTTTGCCGACATCATGCAACAGGCCACCGACAAAAGCGACTTCGGCCTCTTTAAAACCGTCAGCCTGGGCGAGCTCGCGGGCAAGCAGGGCGACGGCTAAAGAGTGGCGCCATAAGCGACGATAGACCGACCAGCGCGGCATCAACGTAAACATCCGGGAGACGCTCAAACCCAGAACCAGGCGCCGGATATTGTCAAATCCTAAAATCACCAGCGCCCGGCTGACAGTACTGATCTTATTTCCCCGGGGGTTATAAAAAGTCGAATTCGCAACCTTTAAAACCTGCGCTGTCAAAGCCGGATCTTCAAGAATCACCCGACCCAACTCCTGACCACCAATCTCGGGATTTTCAAGGGCTGACTCAATCCGCAAAAGAATCTGCGGCAGCTGCGGAATCCGCTTTTCGGTCTCAAGAAAACGTTTAACCTGAGCCAGAGCTTTAGATTTACTATCGACTACCGACATCTCATTAACCTTGTCGAACAGAGTTGGAGGCGACCCGTACTTCAACTTCAATGATAACCTGATCAAAGGGCAGGGCCACAATATAGAAACGTTTCCCCCATATATGCTCATTCAGATAGTCAGCCAGCGGCTGCCAGCGCTTAATACAGATTGCAGGACTGCGCTTGGCCAAGACCCCAATAAAGACATCCTGGGGACCAGTGGCAGGGGGCTTGGCAACAGAGGGTGCCGCCGGAACCAGCAGCAGAAAAAGCAAAACGAAAGTAACAAGCGGATAAAAAAACCGTTTCATAGCCATCTTCCAAGCCTCATACTACACCAAGGATAAATTATCCGAGTTACCGGGATTGGGGTCATTGCTGGTAAAAGGTGCGCTAGCACCCCAAGCTTCGCTGTGAGCTTAGCGAGGAAGCACTCTTGGGGTGACCCCGTTCATGAGGACGAAGCAAAGTTCACGAACACCCTCTGCAACTTTAACAACATACTCCAAAATTTAGGAGCTAAAACTCTTCTCCATCTCATACTAAAATACACAATAACAGAAAAAAATAGTTTTCTCCAGATGAACTTATGGTCTCCGCCGCTCTTTTAAAGCCATCAAAAGGTCCCACTCTAAAGGCACAATAAAAAGAGTGAGAAAAGTCGCCGTACAGAGGCCGGTGACAAAGGTTGAAGCCATGGTACCCCAGACCAGCGAATAGTAGGGAAAACCGATCGCCATCGGCAAGAGACCTAAGGTGGTGGTTAGGGTGGTCAAAAGAATCGGGCGCAAGCGAATCCTGATCCCCTCGCGGATCGCGGCCCGGCGATCGCCGAGACGTAAATAGGCACGATTAATAAAATCGATTAAGACCAGAGAGTCGTTGACAACAACTCCGGTAACCCCGACGACTGCGATAAAGCTGTTAACTGTAAAAAGACCTTGCGTCAAAAACTTGCCAAAGACTACCCCAATCAAGGCGAAACCGACGGCGGAAAGGATGATAAAGGGCTGTAGGTAGGATTGAAACTGCAACGCCAGAATCATATAGATGGCTAAAAGGGCGATGATAAAAGCGTAGGCCAGTGAGGTATAAGAGCGTTTGGTGCTCTCAAACTCACCGGCAAAATCAACTTCGGCCCCGGGATAGTCAGAAGCAATGGTCCGGCAGTAATCTTTAATAATCTTAACCACGGCCGGAATCGAAAAGCGGCTATCGTTTTTAATATTGGCGGTCAGGGTGACAGCCCGATTCGAGTTATAACGATTAAGATAACCGGGTTCAAGATAAGCTGAAACCTCGACCAGATCACCCAGTCTGAGAGCGCCACCGGGCCCGGCTGATACTGCAATTTTCAGAGCATCTGCCGGTTGTTTGAGAAAATCAGGATCAATTTTCAGTTTAAGGTCAAGATCTTCATCTAAGGCCCTGAATTTTCCGACATAACGACCGTCAAGGACAGAGCCCGCCAGTGCTGCAACCTGAGCTCTGTTTAAATTATATTCAGCCGCTCTTTGCTGGTCAACTTTAAGCCGGTAGATCCGGCCAGGCTCCCCCTGATTACTGCTGAAATCGGTTAAAGACTCACCTAAACGGGGATCCCGCCGGAGAAAATTATCAAGCTTCAAGGCCAGATGCTGAACCGATTTGACATCGGCACCAACGACCCTGACATTGAGGTCTTTACCCACCGGCGGACCGTCCTTTTCGGCCCGGACCCGCAAACTCCAGCCGGGTTGAGCCTGGGGTGCAACCAGCCGCCGGACATAATCAAGAAAAAGCATGGGCTCATTATCGGGGTTATCAGGAAAATCCTGGAGCCGCCGGGCCGGGAGGGTAACCGCGAGATGGCCGACATTATTGCCCCAGACCGGCTGATAATCCTCATTAATATAAAAACCGGCCTGGGCCGTTACCGAACGGAGTTGACCCGGACCACCCGCAAGCAACACCCGACTGCCCGCCTCAAGCTGTTTAACCGTCTCCGCCAAAGGAGTCGCCGGCGGCCCCTGAAACTCAACATAGTAGAGGGTATAATCATCGGGGAAAAATTTAACCTTGATAAGCGGGACAATACCGCTTACCGAAAGATAAAGAATCGTCAGGGCGGCACCAAAAAGAGCGACCACACCAAATAAAGTCGTGAGCCGAAAGCGCAGGGTCAAAGCGACAATATGTTCATTAAAACGCCGCAACCAGGTCAATATCAAACGTTCACGACCGCCACCGACATAGCTTGAGGCAGTCAAGCTATGAGCTCCCGGCCAGTCGAGAAAATGGCCCGGCAGGATCACCAGACACTCAAAGAGAGAGGCTATAATTGCAAAGCTCACAGCCTTTGGAATATAAGCAAAAAATTCGCCGGTAGAGCCCGACATGATCAACATCGGCAAAAAAGCGGCAACAGTTGTTGAGGTCGCAGCGACCACCGGCCAGGCGACCTCAACCGCCCCGTTGAGCACGGCCAGACGCAAGGGCTCACCCTCCTGGAGGTGGCGATAAATATTTTCCAAAACCACAATCGCATCATCAACAATAATCCCGCTAACCAGAACGAAAGCAAAAAGAGTGATCTCATTTAAGGAGTTACCGGTAATGTACATGATAATCATCGTACACAGGAAAGAGAAGGGAATACCTACCATCGTCAAAAGAGCGTTGCGCCAACCCATAAAGAGCCAGACCGAAAGGGTTACCAGAATAATCCCGCAGACCAGATTAAAACCCAAAGTCGTAATCGAATCATCAAGATGAATCCGTTGATCCTGGGTCAAGACCACCGCCACTCCTTCACGCTGCAGGCGTGCGGAAAAACGCTCAATGACTTTCTCAATCTGAGCCACAATCTTTAAAGCACTGCCCTGGTCATTCTTGATAACTTTCAGACCAACACTGGCCCGACCGTTAACCGATGAGAGATAGGGGGGATCACGATAGGCTAAGCAGGCCTCACTCATAACCTCGCCAACAGTGACAAAAGCCCCATCCCCATCCCGCCGGATAATAGTCGCTGCGATATCAGCGCGACTGCGAAAAAGTTCATCGACAACGACGACAAACTCACCCGCTTCATTTTCATAGTCTCCGGCCGCTAGTGAAAGGTTGGCGCCTTTTAAAGCCGTCGCCACATCCTCATAGGTCAACCCTAAAACTTCAAGCCGCACCGGATCGATAAAAACATGAAACTCGCGCACCAATTCGCCGCCAATCTCAACATTTTCAACCCCTTTAATCCGTTTCAAAAAAAGTTTCATCTCCTCAGCCATCAGGGAGAGAGTGTGATTGTCACGATCACCAACCAAGTTAACAGTGACCACTGGCAGCCAGTAACTGACATCAACCTTTTTAAATAACGGCGGCTCAACCCCCGGCGGCAAATTCGGCATCGCCCCGAGAACTTTTAAGCGTAACTCTTTATAGAGTTCTTCATAATCAGTATCGTCAACAAATTTGACAACCAGACTCGAACGTCCGCGATAGGAGGTTGCTTTGATGAATTCAACCTCCTCAAGATCATCAAGAGCCTCCTCAAGTTCACGGGTCACTAAAGCTTCAACATCTTGAGGTGAAGCCCCGGGCAAAAAGGTGGTAATCAGCACCTTGCCCATATTGACATTGGGATAGCGCTCCACCGGCAACTCCAGCAGAGAGACTAGGCCGGCGAACATCAAAAGCAGAAAAAGGAGGTTAACCAGAACCTTCTGGTTGAGAAAAAATTCGATGAATTTACGCATAAATGAGATGATTATCCAGGCTTAGCGACAGCGGAAACGATCGCCACTTTTTACATTTTCGCCTACGATTCTGAAATCGCCATTGGCAGCTTGACCGAGTTTGACGACCTTAACCTCTGTGCCATTTTCCCGAACCAGCCAGAAAGCACCGTAACGCTCAAACACGGCTGGTGCCGGAACTTCAACCACTGAGCCTGCTTCTGGAAGTTTGATGGCAAGTTCCAGAGCGATGCCACCACGCCTTGCGCTCAACCCTTGACTCACTTCCAGCTCAACCATAATCTTTCTGGTTTTTTGATCAAAAGCTGGCGAAGTGCGTAACAGGCGAGCCGGTACCTTTGTGGCGCTCCTACTTTCGTCATCCAATATGAGAGAGACTTTGCCCCCGGCACCCTCATTTTTTAACCACTCATACTGTGCCGGTGTTAAAGAAAACGGCACCAGTAAACTCCGATAATCGCCGACCAGGCCCACAACCCGTCCCCGCGTCAACCATTCACCGGGCTCCAGCTTACGTTCTAAAAGATGCCAGCCAGCCGGGGCTTTTATGGAACACCTCAAGCGACGCTCTTTAAGTACCGCCGCCTTAACTTTCAACTCAACCAGACCCAGCCGGGCCTGATCATACTTCAATTCGAGCTCCTGGACCCGGGTTTCAGAAACCGCCTTGCTGCCGCTTAATTTTCGATAGCGTTCAACCTCACGCTGCCAATACTCTTTTTGATTTTCAAGACGAGCACAGGCGGCTTGGTTAGCTTCTAACTCAAGTTCGATAAAGGTCGTATCGATCTTTGCGAAAAGAGCGTCTTCCGGGATTAAATCACCCATTTCGGCCCGGACCTCAAGGCAGCGCCCAGGCTCTTCACAGGTTAAAAAGCGGCGCCAGCGAGCCCTGGTATAGCCGCGCAGAACCGTAGTCTGAAGTGCTGCCCGCGCTGTGCAAAGGGTAAAGGGTTGCTCTTTTTGCGACACTGCTGCAAAAAGCGGGGATACAGAGAATATAAAAAGGGGAAAGAGGAGTAAGAGAAGAGAAGTGAAAAAAATTAATCTACGCATGACAAATATAAACCGATAATAATTCATAATTTAAGTTGCAACAAATGACGACGAACTTTGCTTCGCTCACTTCGAGGGGGACACAGCTCAGCCCGTCTCGGGCTCTTGTACCCTTTAGGGTGAAAGCCCGGCCTGGAGGTATGTCCCCGCATTGAAGCGGCTTGAAAATGGCATCAACATAGTTTATCTATTTGATTTGAAATAGTCGTTAAGAATTTGGCGGTGATCAAAGGCGATATTTTCGGGGAGGTTATCCTGCTGGTAAACAACCGCTTTTCCGGCATCGTCACCGGCTTGTAATTGGCCTCGACCAATACCCGTAAAGATGGTTGAGATGGTATGCTGTCGGGGATCACGGGCGGGGTCTGAATAGGTATGAAACTGCCCCGTCAACTCAACTTCAAGATTAGTCTCCTCAAGGGCTTCACGAACGGCAGCAGCCTCAAGAGATTCGCCGTAATCGACAAAGCCGCCCGGCAAGGCCCAGCCCGGCGGCGGATTGAGGCGTTTGATCAAAACAATTCCACCTTCGTAGGCAATCAGGATATCAACGGTCGGTACCGGATTGCGATAGCGGGTTGTTTGCTGGTTACAGTTTGGACAAAAAAAGGTTTCGCGCATATATTTCTCCGTTCAAAGTCCAGAAGAGGGCGGCACCGAGAGCATAATTTTTCAGGATTTTGTCATTTCCAACCGAAAGAAATTGTTTTTTCATCGGACATGCTCTAGAAATTGTTCAATTATTCAACATCTCAGCAATACGGACGGTCAAATGCGGCATGGTGTAGGGTTTATCGAGCAACATATTCGGATCGAGCTCTTTCAGTTCATCCCGATCGGTGTAACCTGAGGTATAGAGTACTTTAATCCCAGGATAACACTCCTTTACCTGACGAGCCAGCTCAATTCCCGAAATCCCCGGCATCACAATATCGGTAAAGAGTAGATCAGGAGAAACCTGACAACCATCGAGCAACAATAGAGCCGCCTCTCCGCTGTCGGCAGCCATAACCTGATAACCGGCCAGTTCGAGCGCCTCGACCGAAACTTTTCGCAGAATTTTTTCATCCTCAACCACTAAAAGCAGACCCCGGCCAGAGGTCAGACCAGCCTCTACTTCAGAAGCTATCGGCATAATTTCATCAGGCTGTCGTAGGGCCGGCCAATAGATCGTAAAAAGCGCCCCTTCCAGGTTATTTTCCACCTCGATCAGGCCGTGGTTCTGCTCGACAATGCCGTAGACGGTTGAGAGCCCGAGACCCGTGCCTTTGCCCTGAGCCTTGGTTGTAAAAAAAGGTTCAAAAATATGTTCAATAAGCTCCGGGGCAATCCCCGGACCACTATCTTGGACTAACAGGGAGACATATTTACCGGCCCCAAATTCCCCCCAGCCGGCCGCAGGCCTCTGATTAAGAGTGATTTCAGCGGTGCTGATGTCGATAAGCCCGACCGTTATCTCGGGACCATCTTTAACCGCATCAGCGGCATTAACGACCAGATTAATAAGAATCTGTTCGAGCTGTCCGGGGTCAGCTAGAATCGGAGAGAGCTCTTCCTGAAGATTGGTGGTCAAGACTATATCTTCACCAATCAAACGCTTGAGCATCTTCTCCATCTCTAAAACCTTGTCATTAAGCTGCAAAAGCACCGGGCGCACCACCTGCTTACGACTGAAGGCCAAAAGCTGACGGGTCAAATTGGCCGCCCGTTGGCCAGCCTGATGAATCTCATTAAGTTGATTACGTAACGGAGTCAACTCTTTCAGATCTTTACCTTTCATCTTCATCAGAGCCATCTCACTATAGCCGTTGATAATCGTTAAGATATTATTAAAATCATGAGCCACGCCTCCAGCCAGACGCCCGACCGCTTCCATCTTCTGGGCCTGCTGATACTGTTCGGAGAGTTTTTTCTGCTCACTTATATCGTGACAGAAAAGAGTCAGGGCCACGGTTTTCCCTTGGGGATTAAGAATCGGTGAAACTGAAACAATAAGGGTGCGACCCCCTTGCAGATGCACAATCTCAGCACTATGCGCCACTCCCTGGGCCAGCACTTTCGGTACGGGGCAATCAACACAAGGCTTGCCCAAATCACCGAAAAGATCATAACAATGCATACCAACAACCTCGTCGACCGCTCTCGCAGCTAAAGAGGCGGCCGCACGATTGGCTTTAAGAATGGAGAACTCGGTTCCCAAAATGGTTATCGGTGCAGCCACCGCATCAAAAGTGGTCTCCCAGGAGCGTTCAGCTTCGCGGCAGCGTTCCAGAGTCCGCTGCAACTCCTGATCAAGCTCGACACTCACCTCAGCACAGTGACAACTGCGCCAATGATAAAGCAGCAGAAGGATGACACCGCCACCCCAGAGAATCAGAGTTGAACTCTCCTGCCAACAGTTCACGAAAAAACCAAGACTGATCCAGACCATCATTAACAAACCATTATATAACCAGACAATCTTCTCTTTTCCTATATTTTTCATGCAGAGGTTTCCTCTTCCACACTTCTCTCCATAATTGCAACCAAAGCCAACTCCTCTGACCGATTATTGACCTCACCGTCGAGGCGGGCAGCCCTGACTTTATCAAGGATCTCCTTGAAATAAGGGCCGGGCTTAAGGCCGGCGCTAATTAGATCGTGGCCGTTAATCTCGATCTCAACAAACTGAAGCCGGGTAATATATTTGGAGAGAGCCTTTTTAACCCGCTGGTTCTCATGACCGGCCATAATATAGAGCAATATCTCAAGCGGCAGGTCACTGACTTGAGCGCAAAGTTCGGAGTTACGAAAAACTTTGCCATCGCCACAAAGACGACCAAGTTCGGCGGCAATTTCAATACCGCGTCGACGCTGAGCCACAAAACGCTGACCAGCATTCTCATCAAACCCTAAACGCAAGGCACAATAGTGGGCCTGAGCTGCACTCATACCGTCCAGAAAAGCGAGAAAATAGACCTGCCAACCGGCAAGTTTTTCTTCCAAGTAGAGGTATTCATACCAGGAGACCACCTCTTTAGCTGCCATCAGACGGACCAGGCGCCGCTGGTTTTTAAACTGACTCTTTAACTCAGGAAAAACTTCGTGCCAGAGTTTGAATTCACCGATACGAGCGAATATGGGCAAGGGATCGGCTTCGGCCGAAATCAATTTCAATTCATGGAGAATTCGAAAACCGGAAACCCGGCGCACAAAACCGACCTTGATAGCATTATTAATGAGATGCAGGGTCTGACGCCCGATAGCGAATGAAAATTTCTGTTCAAAACGAATCGCCCGAAAAATCCGGGTTGGGTCTTCGACCAGACTTAAATTATGGAGAACTCTGATAGTGCGCTCTTTGAGATCGCGACCGGCGCCAAAATAGTCCAGCATCTCACCATAGTTTTTACGATTCAAAGAGACCACCAAAGTATTAATCGTAAAATCTCGGCGATAGAGATCAACTTTTAAAGAACTTGTTTCAACTTTGGGAAGCATCGCCGGCGCATCATAATACTCCATCCGGGTACTGGCGATATCGAGTTTATAGCCTTCTGCGGTCAAGATAACAGCCGTGCGAAAAGGTTCATGACAATGGCAACGGCCAGCGTAACGTGCACTATAAGCCCTGGCCAACGCAATACCGTCACCTTCAACCACAATATCGATATCAAGGTTGGGCCGCCTGAGCATTAAATCACGGACCACGCCACCAACCAGAAAAATATTGAGTGACAACTCGTCGGCAAGATCACCAAGTTGTCGAAAAATCTGGATCAGGTCTGCGGGAAAGCTCTCATTTATTAAGCCTTTAACATTTTTTCGCCGCATTTTACGCGACCCCTCGTGATCCTCATCGGATTTCACACTCTCCAGATTCTCCTGATCATAAAGAGCCCTTAAAAGATCTTTTCGTGTAATCGCCCCGACAATCGCCTGTTTATCATCAATCACCGGTAAAAATCGCTGATTTCTTTCGATAATCAGCTCTTTAATCTGATTAAGATCGGCCCCTGCTGTAATCGGTTCAAAATCGGTGGTCATATATTCACTGACATCAAGCTCTTTAAGACCGTGATAGAGAGCTTTCTGGACAACCTGGCGGGAAATAATTCCGGCCAGCCTGCCATTTTTTTCATCAATAACCGGCAACACATTGATATTGTAACGAGTCAATAATTCAGCCGCCTGGGTCAGCGGTGTTGCCAGGGTGATCGTCAATACCGGTGAAGTCATCAGATCCGCCGCCGTAAGCTGTGGCACGACCTCTTGATCAAGCAATGTCAGAAGCTTCTCCCGGCACTGAATCAAGGTCAACTCACGGGTCACTGCAGCCGCCGCATAGTGATGTCCACCTCCACCGAAATGGGCCAGCAACTGCCCCATATCGAGAGCGGAACTGCGGCTGCGGCCAATCAGATATATTTTATCATCGAGACGCAGAAGAGCGATGACGACCTCAAGCCGCTCAATATCACGCAGACGATGGACCACCATCGCCACATCTGAGATATAACGCTCACGGGAAGCTTCAACCAGAACCACTTTCTGGCCCCGAGGATAGATTGTTAGCTGCGATGACAAAAGATCGTTAAGCAACGAGACCTGCTCCCGATCGAGAGGATTGTTGATAATCTCGGCCACGATTTCAAGATTACCACCCTGCTCCAGAAGCCAGGCGGCAGCCATAAAGTCACGGACCGTGGTTCCCTGAAAGGTCAGAGAACCAGTATCCTCATAGAGACCGATCAACATCACGGTTGCCTCATCAGGCGGAATCGTCAATTTCTGTTGCCGCAGTTTCTCCGTCAACAGAGTAATCACGGCCCCAACCTCAGCGACCTCACTTAGAGCAACCCCTTCAAGATCATCACTTGTCGCCGGGTGATGGTCATAAACAACAACCTCAACTTCTGGTCGGGCCGCAACCTCGGCAAAGGGACCGATGCGACTTTTCTGACGGGTATCAACTACAATCAATCGTTTAATTTCTGAGAGATCGATATCTTTAAGACGTTTAAAGGGATAAGCATATCCGCAGGAATGAAGAAAAAAATCGTGGAGGCTGCGCTCGGGACTGCCGGGCAGCACCATCTCTGCCTGGGGATAGAGATGCCGCGCCGCCAGCATCGCCGCAAGACCGTCAAAATCAGTATTGATATGAGAAGTGATAACTTCAGTCATCCTTCATCCTTTCACGAGGGTAATAGCGGCGATAGACCTCTTTCAGACGCGCGGCGTCAACCTGGGTGTAGATCTGAGTAGTAGCGAGGTCGGCATGGCCCAAAAGGGTTTGCACGATTCTTAAATCGGCACCACCGGAGAGCAGATGGGTGGCAAAAGAGTGGCGCAGAAGATGGGGGTAGACCTCCTGTTTGATCCCGGCTTTTAGAGCGTAACGCCGAATTGTCTTCCAGAAACCCTCACGGCTCAAAGAGTTCCCCGAACGGTTGAGAAAGATAAAGGTAGAGCTTTTGCCCTTTAGCAATTTACGCCGCCCTTTAGCAATGTACTCTCTGAGATTTCTGATAATCGGCAACGGCAGCGGGATAATCCGCTCCTTATCACCTTTACCGATCACCGAAATAATCCCGAGGTTGAAATTTATCTGCTGCAACTCTAACTTAACCAGTTCACTGACCCGCAGACCTGCCCCATAGAGCACCTCAAGCATCACTTTGTCGCGTTCCCCCAGTGTCGTCTCGGGGTCTGGGGCTGCCAGCAGCAATTTCATCTCAGTAACACTTAAAACCTCAGGCAGATTTTTATCGAGTTGCGGCAGCTCCAAACCGGACAAGGGCTGGCGTCGAATCTCACCTTTAGCAAGCAGAAAACGGAAAAAACTGTTGAGTGCCGAAAACCGCCGCCGAATCGTGCGCCGGGCATAAGCCTGCTTTAAGAGCATAATATATTCACTGACCTGGGCTTGAGAAAGAGATTCGGCCTCAGGATTACCTTGAGCCTCAAGAAAGAGACCAAAATGATCGAGATCAACCTGATAGGCAGCAACTGTCGCGGCCGCCAGGCCGCGCTCTAAAAGCAGATGATCGAGAAAGATTTCAACCTGTTCAGCATACATGATTAATTGACTATTTCTTCTCTTTCTCTTCGCCAAAATCGCGCATCGCGATGCCATCCTGATCGGTCGGGGTGAGCATGGCGATAGCATGTTTGTAGATCAAATGGCTGGTAAACTCGTCATTTAAGATCAAGCAATGGTTGTCAAAACTGCTGATCCGTCCCTCTCTCGCCGTGCCGCTGAGCAAATCCACACTGACCCGCCGCCGCTCCCTCCGCAACCGATTTAAAAATTGTTCCTGCACATTAGCCTGATGTCTGGTCATAACTCTCCTTCCTTCGTACATCTATTACATCAATAATCAACCACTTAGCATACGTTACTAGAATAATCAACCTAGCACCCACCAGCGTATATAGCAAATGAAAATATTAACTATCTCGCAACAATCCTAAGGATATGCCATTCTCGGAAATTTTTTGCCGTGACATCAATCTCTCAAACTGCTAAAAGGCGACGCTGTCAAAAAAAAACAACTCAACCTGATTAAAGAGAGTATTATGAAAGATTTTACGCGCTACTCCGGCACCAGTGACTATATCGTTTCCGAAGATTTACAAAATGATGTCAATGTCTCCATCGCTCTGGGGCGGCCCCTGCTTATCAAAGGGGAACCCGGTACTGGCAAAACCCTGCTCGCCAAAAGTGTGGCTGCAGGCCTTAACCAGGAGCTTTTAACCTGGAACATTAAATCGACAACCAAGGCCCAGGATGGACTCTATCTTTACGACACCGTCCAACGCCTGAATGACTCCCGTTTCGGCGGCAATGATGTCGCCAATATCGAGAACTATATTAAACTTGGAAAACTCGGTGAAGCTTTTGCTCGGGAGACCCAAGTTGTTGTTCTGATCGATGAAATTGACAAAGCTGACATCGAATTTCCCAACGATCTCCTAGCCGAACTTGACGAGATGAAATTCTATATTCCAGAGACCAAAAAGACGATTACAGCAAAACAGAGACCCGCGATCATCATTACGAGCAATTCGGAAAAAGAGCTGCCCGACGCTTTTCTGCGCCGCTGCGTCTTTCACTACATCGAATTCCCTGACCAGGAACTGATGGAAAAGATCGTCCGCGTCCACTTTCCCGACCTTGATAAGAAGTTGATCAAAGAGGCGATGGCCGCTTTCTACCAACTCCGAGAGACCGACGGCTTACGCAAAAAACCTTCGACCAGTGAGCTGATCGACTGGCTTAAAGCCCTGCTCGCAGCTGGTCACAACGGCAAAGTTGACCTGCAGAAAGAGCTGCCTTTCTTAGGGGCACTCTTAAAAAATGAGAACGATTATGAAATTGCCGCCAAACAGCGTCAAGCCTTCCATAAACGCAGCACCCTGGCCTCATTTAGACGGTAATTAATGTTTACGAGTTTTTTTTATTGCCTCAGAGCCCATAAAGTCATGGTCACACCGACCGAGTGGCTGGCTTTGATGGAAGCCTTAAACCGCGGCTTTGGCGGTCACAGCCTGATCTCGTTCTACCACCTGAGCCGTTCCCTGCTGGTCAAGAGCGAAGCCCTCTTTGATCATTTCGATCTGGCTTTTCGTGAATTTTTTACCGGCCTTGAAGTGCCACCCGAGATTTTTGAGGAACTCTGGCAGTGGCTCGGCAAAGAGAGTCTGAAGCGAGAGATCGATGCTGACGCCCTGAAAGGCTTGCCTGAATTTGACTGGGAAACCGTCAAGAAGATGTTTGAGGAGCGCTTACAGGAACAGAAAGAGGAGCATAACGGCGGCAACCGCTGGATCGGCACCGGCGGGACTTCGCCGTTTGGCCACGGTGGCAACCATCCCGGAGGTTTGCGGGTTGGCGGTGAGAGTGGCGGCGGCATGGCCGTCAAGATTGCGGCCGAGAGACGTTTTAAGGGCTACCGGCGCGATATCACATTAGACGTGCGCCAGATCAAGGTCGCCTTAAAAAAACTGCGCCATCTGCGCCGTACCGGCACCCGCCTGGAGCTTGATATCGATGAGACTGTCGATCAGGCCTGTAAAAATGCCGGTGAGATCAACTTAATATTCAATCCCGAGCATAAAAATGATGTTAAGGTTCTACTTTTAATGGATGCTGGGGGCTCAATGTACCCTTACGCCAAACTCGTAGACCGACTCTTTTCGGCGGCCAATTCAGTCAACTATTTTGCCGAATTCAACCACTACTATTTTCACAACTCAATCTACGACTATCTGCGGCCCGAGATCGATGGCCGCGAACGGATTCCGACCGCCCATATCCTGAAAGAGCTCAACCCCGACCATAAAGTAATCCTGGTCGGCGATGCCAGCATGGCCCCCTTTGAACTCTTCATGGAGAACGGCATCATCGACTACTACGACAGTAACGAGACTGCCGGGATTGTCTGGTTTGAGAGAATTGCTAAACACTTTCGCCGCAGCGTCTGGCTCAACCCGATGCCTGAACGCTACTGGCGCCACCCCACCATCAGCGCCATCAGCCAGGTTTTCCCAATGTTTCACCTCTCCCTGGAAGGACTTGATGAAGCCATCAAAAAACTGACTGCCTTCTAAGCCTAACTGTTTTTTGATGAAAGATGGTCGACCAGGGCCATGAGACCGTGAATGATGCGGACTTCTCGATGAGTCATTGAGACACGACCAAAGAGGCGGCGAAGATATTCCAGGAGATGATCGGGATTACTCTTGTCGAGGAAATCGTTAGCCTCTAAGGTTTTGCGCAGATGACCATACATGCCCTGAAGTTCGCTATGAGAGGCGAAGTCGGCTGCGACCTGGGGGTTACGCTCCGCACTGGTTAAGCGGCTCAATTCATAGCCGTACAAAAGTACCGACTGAGCCAGATTAAACGATGAGAACTCTGGATTTACAGGAATTGATGAAAGAATATGACTGTGGCGACGCTGTTCCCGGGCGAGGCCGAAATCTTCACGACCGAACATGATGGCAACCGGGGTCTGGCGGCCGAGCTCCGCAATTTTTTCAGCCGTCTGGGCCGGCGTATAGACCGGCTGACAATATTTTCCGAGCCGGGCCGTAGTCCCGACGACAAGTTTAAAATCGGCCAGAGCGGTATCCAGATCGCTAAAAACCTCGGCCCGTTCCAACAGATCATCGGCCCCACAACTTAAAGCCCGGGCCGGGTCGGAAAGGTGATCACAACCCGGCGAGATCAGCAGCAAGCGGCCAATATTAAAATTTTTCATGGCCCGGGCCACAGCCCCGACATTCTTGTTAAGTTTTGGCTCAACCAGAACCACGGCCAACTCCGGCCAGCAATTTTGCATAGGTCACTAATTTTTAGACTTTATAAGAAAAAGGTATCGCTATGAATAAAAAACCAACCATCTTTGAACCCTACCCGTTTACGGTCGGGGAGAGAATTTTACGACGCCGCAAAGGCAAACTGGAAGATTGGGACGTAATCGCGATAAACGACGAAGAGATCAAGGTCAAATGCCCGTTTCACGGCATGGAACTTACGTGGAAGAGGAATCAGTTCTGGTATGGCGGCGATAACGATTGATCTCAAAAAGGGTGACTGCCGCAGCAATCCCGACATTAAGGGACTCGCTCCGGCTGACTAAAGGAATTGTCACCTGCAGATCGCAATTTTTCGTAACTATCGGCCGCAAACCTTTGTCTTCAGAACCTAAAACCAGGACCGCAGCCAGGGCCCACTCAATATTGTAAAGATCTTCCCCGCCAGCGGCCGCCGCACCATAGATCCAGAAGCCGGCTTCCTGGCAACGCTTAAGCGCATCGGCCAAATTTACAACCCGGCTGATCGGCAGGTTTTCCAGGGCGCCAGCGGCGGTTTTGGCAACCGTCGCCGTGATTGCGGCACTGCGCCGCTCCGGCAGAATCAGACCTGCCGCCCCGGCCGCCGCCGCTGAGCGGATAATGGCCCCGAGATTACGGGGATCGGTAACCCCGTCGATGGCCAAGAGCAGGGATTCTTCAGAACTCCTGGCCACCCGCAAAAGCTCAGCCAAAGGCGTAAAAACAAAGGGTGCAACCGCAACGGCTACACCCTGATGGCGAATCTCCCCGGCCAGACGATCGAGAGCTAAAACCGGAACAGATTTAATGGTCACCCCATCCCGGCGCGCCCGCTCGACAAGCTCCTTTACCCGCCGAGGCGGATTTTCAATACAATAAAGGGTCTGAATCCGGCGTTGCTGCCGCCGTAAAAGCTCATCAACGGCATTGATGCCACAAACCAGATCCTCCCCCTTTTCTACAATTCCCAAAAAAACACTCCCTGCATATCATGCATAATATAAGCAGAAAAACTTTGTTTCACTTAAATCAGTTACCAAAAAAACGCAGATGAATAAACTTTGACCACCAGGAGTTGGGATCGGTACCCGCGACCAGAGTTTTGGCTTTAGGCGCCGCATGACCACCACCGTGGGGCGTTGCCGCCTGAGTCAGGGCCGAGACCGGCGCGCTCGACTGGGTAATCGGAGGATGCATAATTACCCGCGGTTCGGGACAGCGCTGGTAACAGGGCTGTTGGCAGGGGCGACTGGCCTGAAAAACCTTTGGCGCAGTACCAGCAATCTCCTGCTCAAGCTTCTGCTCTTCTCCGGCAAGATCGTCAACCAGCCCTTGAACCTTAGTAACTAATTCCTGGTTATCAGCCATCAAAGCCTGGAGATTAAGCAAACCCTTAAGCGAACCCTTAAGCTTAGCCAAACGCCCTTTAAGGCTAATGACCACCAACTCGTCCTCTAGAGCCAGAACGCGATTACCGATCGCCTTATCACCGGCTTCTAAAGATACCACCTGACGCTCAATATCGACAATCTGCTTATGCAATTTCTGGTTATTGAGAAAAACTGAAACTACGGCCAGCGCCAACAAAGCAAAAATAATAATAGCAACAAAGGTAAAAGCACCACCACTCTTCTTTTTTTCACTTTTATTTTCTGGAATAGTGCCGCTATTTTCTACTTTTTTTTCAACTTTTTCTGCACTCACAAGTTCTCTCCTGAAAATCTATTACTAAAGTTTAAGCTTTTCAAATTTGTATCTGGCCAAGGTCGTTGATTATAACCTTTCTTGGGACTTCGGTCAAGCCGGAGATTTTACAAATCAGTCATTTTTCCAGACCTTCCAAAAGATCAAGAATCTCTCGGGTTTTACTCTCCATTAACGCTTGGTCGCCCCGACTCTCAACGTTAAGCCTTAACAACGGTTCGGTATTAGAGGTTCTGATATTAAACCGCCACTTTGCAAATTCGAGAGTCAAACCATCGATTTGATAACGCTTTTTGACCTCTTCCCGGGAGCTGAAATGTTTCTCGACTAAAGCGATCGCCGCCTGCGAATCATCCAGACGCCGGTTAATCTCGCCACTGACCGGAAAACGCCTGATTCTCTCGTCGACCAGTTCGGAAAGGGGACGGCCACTTTTTGAGATCAGTTCCAAAACTAAAAGCCAGGGAATCATTCCGGAATCGCAATAGGAAAAATCTTTAAAATAGTGATGGGCACTCATCTCCCCACCATAAAGAGCGTCAAGTTCTCGCATCTTATCTTTGATGAAGGCGTGACCGGTTTTAGAGACATGAGCCTGGCCCCGGTTTTCAGAGACCAGTTCGATAGTATTCCAGGTGAGTCGCGGATCATGGACAATCCTGGCCCCGGGATGATTAGAGAGCAGGGTCTCAGCCAGGAGTCCGACAATATAATACCCCTCAATAAAGCGGCCATTCTCATCAAAAAAGAAACAACGATCGAAATCACCATCCCAGGCAAGGCCGACCGCGGCCTGATGTTCGATCACAGCCTGGCTGGTCAGGGATCGATTTTCAGGTAATAAGGGGTTCGGGATGCCTTGCGGAAAAGTACCATCGGGCTCATTCAGGAGTTTAATCATGGTAAACGGGAGCCGGTTTTCGAGCTCATCGAGCACCAGACCAGCACAACCGTTACCGGCATTAACCACGATTTTCATGGGTTTAAGCTGATCCCGATCGATATAACCGAGCAGATGTTCGATATAAGCGGGACGAAAGTCTAAAGGGGTTACCCGAGCACAGGGTATAGAGTCCGGAAACTCCCCCTTTTTAACCAGCGCCTCGATCTCGGGCAGACCGGCATCACCACTTAAAGGACGCGACTCCCGGCGCACCAGTTTCATCCCGTTATAGTCGCCGGGATTGTGACTAGCGGTGACCATAATACCACCATCCAACTGATAATTAAAGGTCGCAAAATAGACCTCTTCCGTCCCGCAGAGACCAAGATCAAGAACCTCAACCCCGCCTTCATTAAGTCCTCGGGAGAGGGCTGCAGCCAGAAAACCACTGGAAGGACGTATATCCTGGCCAACCGCAACCTGTTTGGGCTTTAAAAAGGCCGCAAAAGCCCGGCCCAGCCGATAAGCCAACTCTTCATTGAGCTCATCCGGCACTCGTCCCCGAATATCATAAGCCTTAAAACAGGCAGTTGAAATCTCTTTGACAACCATCAATTTACTCCTTGCAAGTAACTTGCGTAAGCGGCCCGGATACCCTCTTCCAGGGTGAATTTCGGGCGCCAACCAAGCTTGGATAAGCGTGAAACATCTAGTAATTTTTTCGGCATACCGTCAGGCTTTGAGGCATCAAAAGCGATACCGCCATCATAGCCGATCACGCGGCGAACAATTTCGGCAAGTTCACGAATCGTTGCATCAACCCCGGTGCCGATATTGAGCAACTCGGTAGAGTTATAGTTGTTAATGACAAAAAGCAGAGCCTCTGCAAGATCGTCGACAAAAAGAAATTCCCGCATCGGCGTACCGGTTCCCCAAAGATCAACCGTTGCCGAGGCTTTACCTGAAACTGGCAAGAGCTTGTCCGCGACCCCGCCACCACTTAAACAATGCCCATAAAAATCAGCAATCCGCAGCAAATTTGCGTAAAAATCATTCGGAATTAAACCATAAGTTTGAGCATCCGCAAGCAGTCCCATATCATCGCCAGCGGCCGCCATTTTGGCTAGGTTGAATTTACGGATCATTGCCGGCATGGCATGCGAGCTCAAAAGATCGTAGTTATCAAAAGGTCCGTAAAGGTTGGTCGGCATCACCGGCACAAAATGAGTTTGATACTGACGGTTAAAGGCGTAACACATTTCAATACCGGCAATCTTGGCCACAGCATAAGCCGAGTTGGTCGGCTCTAGAGGGCCGGAGAGCAGATACTCCTCTCGCATTGGCTGCGGCGCCAAGCGCGGATAGATACAGGAACTGCCCAAAAAAAGAAGTTTCTGCACCCGATATTCAGAAGCCGCTCGCAAGACATTATTCTGAATCATGAGATTATCATAGATAAAATCGGCCGGTTGAGTGTTATTGGCATGAATGCCGCCAACTTTAGCTGCGGCAAAAAAAACATACTCCGGTTTTTGGGCGGCAAAAAAATCAACCACCGCTCCTTTTTCGGTCAAATCGAGTTCAGAACGTGAACGCAAAAGCAGATTATCATAACCATCTTTTTGCAAACGGCGAACAATTGCCGAACCAACCAATCCACGATGCCCGGCCACATAGATTTTATCGCTCTTATCCATAAAAAACACCTCGGCCAAAACAAGCCAAACAAATCAAAAAGCACCGATAATAGGCTTTAGCAGTTTAAAGAAATTTTTGTGTTTTAGCTTTCAATCCTTTACCCGGCAGTATTTTCAAAGTTGATGTGCCGTGGACAATAAGTTCATTATTTTCGTTAAATACTTTGGCCTCAGCATAACTTATCGACCTACCTGATCTGATTGCATAACCTTCAGTGGTCAATTTGCCGGTAGCCACCGCTTGAAGATAATTCAATTTGAGATCGATGTTCACGAGACCCGCATCTTCGGGGATTCTCATAAAAACAGACCAGAATGTCGCCGTATCAATCAAAGTTGATAAAACACCCCCATGAACAATGCCGTAGGGCTGAAGATGACAATTTTCAATTTCAAGTTCTACAGTAACCTGATCCAACTCCAAAGACATCAACCTCATTGACATATGGCTTGGATATGGACTACTATTGACGATACTGATTATCTCACGGGCATATTCTGGATTTGGTTTCAACATTGATTTTACCATCTATTAAAATACCTTCTCCGCACCCAAATAAACCTCTCCCACCTTCAATGCTACCGCCGCGTGACCAGGATGTTTTTCCGGATTCCAGGTTTTCATATCATCAAAGATTTCACCATCTCTGTGATATTCAATAGTGCCTTTAGCTTGATATGCTGTGCCTTCTTTGGTGATAAACAAGAATCTATATACCTCACCAACATCACCCGTTCTCAGATTTTCACAAAATACGGTATCGCCACCAAAACGACACCTGTGATTACCAACATCCAGACGTTTGGCACAATATAAGGGATAACAAATAAAGCGACACCAACAGATAAAGGAACTACTGCTTTTTGCTTTTTCCCATAGGTGAAAAATCCGAGACCGATTGCCCCGAATACCATTCCCCAAATCAGTAGAGTTGTACTATCCATTTTTAAATCAACTGCTCTTACCTCACGAACCCTTTATAATTATTATATAGGGTTGATGAGGTGTTTTGAGTTGTATTGATAAGAAATTAACCACTTCAAAAATTTTATTTTATGGGTTCAACTGCTCCCGCAACAGATTACTCGGTTTAAAACTCAATACCCGCCGGGGTGAAATTGTTATATCTTCGCCGGTCTGAGGATTACGCCCACGTCTGGCTCGTTTATACTGGATATTAAAACTGCCAAATCCCGAAATTTTTACATTTTCACCGTTTTCGAGAGTTTCTTTGATGATATCAAGCATTATTTCAGTAATTTTCGCTGATTCACGTTTGGAAAATCCATTTTCTTCACAAACAGCTTCAATTATGTCGGCTTTAGTCATTTTCAAAATCCTTTTCACATCTGAAAAATATTTACTGAATCAGATCCAACAACCTACCAGCTTCATCCACCAATACTGACCTGGCTTCAACCCCTTTCAAACCATCCAACTCATGATAAATCTCAATATAACGATTACGAATACGCTGAAAAATAAATGAGTCATAATGTTCAGCCATCCAAATCCTATCGGCATCATCAATAGCATCAATAATTTGTTGGGGCAGGTAATCGAGGTAATCAATTTCATCGTAGTTGGATGAATGCCACATATCGTATTTTTTGGTTTTGCGACCTAAGAAGAAGGGGATAACATACAAGTTGGATAGCATCGACTCGGCTAATTTATATCTGGCTTTATCCTCTTCCCCCAATCTGAATAGCATTATAGCCCAACAAAATAATTGGATCGGATCTCCGGCATCATCGGTAAACTCTTTTTCATACCAGTCGAAATATTCTTGGACTTTGGAATGGTCACTGAGCAATAGATAGAGGCAAAAAAGAAGATGTCTTTTACCATAGCCATCGTTGATAAAATTGTGGGTTTGTTTTTCTTTATCAAGGGCTCTCCGGTAACTGGAGATTCGTTGCTTCAGGGCTTTTTCAGTGGTTGGGAAGTCGGTCATAGGGAAATCAACAATTAGAAATGGTTTTTGCACTTGGAGAAAGGAAATATTCCCAGAAAAGATACAGTATATTGTACGATTCTGTCAATACCCATTTTGGAACATGGAAAAATCAAAAAGGCCACTCGAGGATAAGTGGCCTTTTGGTACGCTGGTATTTACCAGCAATATTCCCTAAGTTAAGCTGTTCGCCCTATATACGTAACAAAACCTATTTTTCTTTTTTAAATCAATTATTTACTTGAGATTATTTATGGTAAATTTTAACGTCTGCCATCGCCGAGGTGTATGGCATTATTCGGTGTGCTCTCGGTCCAAGTCAACTAGGCTCCGACTTCCTTACTTCTTTTCAGGACTAAACAACATTCTCGCGCGCGGCATACAGTCCCTAGTGTTCCCCCGAAAACCTGTACGAATCAATCAGTTCAGTTTCCAGAAACACCGCTTCATGTCGAGAATGGTAATCTCCTACCAGCTCGGATATTTCGCGGTTGGACTGGCTTTGCAACGAGTCATCCTTGCAGAAATGAACCCGGCAGTCGATCGGCCTGACAGCATAGATCCTGCACTGCCCGTTCTGGCCCAGGAATTTGCAGCAATCTCTCCCAGCTTCATAGAACCGGAATTCCCTGTGCTTTGCCAAAAAGCTATTGACCAATTCGATCTCCGGATAGGTGACGCCTGGTTCGCCCCCAATGACGGACGGACGGCAACACTCAGCATTGCACTTGTCAGGCCGTCCGCATTTCATTCCGTCCTTGACTTCAATGTCTGCCAATCTACTCCAGAGGTTTGCCAAGGTCATTCTTGCCTTTCCCGCGAACCTACGTTGCCGAACATTTATATTGTTAGGTCTATTTGACCTGATAATATAATATTTAAGCTACATTATGGTGTATTCGCTATATGCTAAATATAAAAAAAAAGATAAGGATCGAGAGCACTATATTGGTAAATAGATATTCCACTGCCAATATCAACTTTTCTGTCAAACAACAAACTTTAACTTAATCGTAAATCTTTTAATCACGTCTACTGCGAAAACGCAATATCCATTTCCATCTTAGGAGTAATATGAAGGAGCTCTTGGCTAGGCATTACAATTTCAATCCAACATTTCTTCAAAGTAAAATTCAGTGCTACGAGAGTGCTACATAAAAAAAGCACTTACTGAATTAACGATAAGTGCTTGAAATTATTGGCGCGCCAGGGAGGACTTGAACCCCCGGCCTACGGATTAGAAGTCCGTTGCTCTATCCAGCTGAGCTACTGGCGCACATGACAAATGGGATTTACAAATCTATTTTCTTTCCCGCTACCTCTGGAATCTTGGTTTCATAACTACAACCTTTTTGC